>OJHD01000317.1_pt1 | contig 10177 bp, 10 predicted proteins | sample 1594981 | NCBI WGS metagenome assembly OJHD01 (sample SAMN05416720, study PRJEB24817) | seawater metagenome | isolation source: Sea water | place: Canada:Atlantic | collected 2013-07 | reverse complement strand
CTATAAAAAAAATATTTAATTAATCTTTAAAGAAAAAATCAATCTCAATTTTAGCATTTTCAACACTATCAGAACCATGAACAGAATTTTTATCAATAGAAATTCCATACTTCTTTCTTATGGTTCCTTCATCTGCATCTTCTGGGTTGGTTGCTCCCATCAGCTCTCTATTTCCCAATACTGCATTTTCTTTTTCAAGCACCATCACCACAATTGGTCCAGACGAAAGATACGCACATAAATCATCATAAAATGGTTTAGTTTCGTGAACTTTATAAAACTGTTCGGCTTCATTTTTTGTTATTTGAATTTTTTTATCTTTTACAATTTTAAAACCTTTATCTTTAAACATTTCTTTGATTTCGTTGTCTAAATTTCTTTCTACGGCATCCGGTTTGATAATTGATAGTGTTTGTTCTAGGTTACTCATAATGATCCTCTATTAGTTGATTTAATAATCTTACTCCATAGCCAGTTGCTCCACTTGAATTTAAAGCACCACCATATTTTGAAAAAGCCATTCCAGCAATATCTAGATGTGCCCAAGGTGTTTTATTCAGAATAAATCTTTGTAAAAATTGTGCAGCAGTTGTTGATCCTGCCCCACCTACATAATTTATATTTTGCATATCAGCATTTTTTGAGTCTATAAGTTTATCAAAGTTTTTATGCAGAGGCATTCTCCATAATTTCTCATCGACTTTATCACCTACTTCTAATAATTGTTTTGATAGCTTGTCATCGTTTGAAAATAGCCCAGCATATTCAGAGCCTAATGAAACTATGATTGCGCCTGTTAAGGTTGCTAAATCAACCATAAATTTAGGTTTAAATTTTTTCTCAGTGAAAGTTAGTGCATCAGCTAAAACTAATCTTCCTTCTGCATCTGTATTTAATATTTCTATTGTTTTACCACTATAAGATTTAACAATATCTCCAGGTCTTTGAGCATTTCCACTCACCATATTTTCTACAAGTCCCACAACACCAACAGCATTAATTTTTGCCTTTCTCATGGCTAAGTTTATCATTAGACCAACTACTGTAGCCGAGCCTGCCATATCATAGGTCATATCTTCCATAAATTTAGCTGGCTTCAATGAATAACCACCGGTATCAAAACAAACCCCTTTACCAACAAATGCCAAAGGATTAGAATTGTTTTTTAACCCATTCCATTCCATTGTAACTAAGTATGAGCCTTTGACGCTACCTTGACCAACACCTAACAAGGCATTCATTCCTAATTTTTTTAACCTGTTTTTATCGTAGATATTTATTTTTAAACCATACTTTTTTAAAGTATTTAATCTCTTTGCATATTCATCAGGATGTAAAATATTTCCTGGTTCTGAAACCAAGTCTCTTGCAAAAAAAGTTCCCTTCTCTAAAGCTTTAAATCTTATTTGATCTTGAGTAGATATTTTATTTTTTTTTCCAATAACATTTATATAAACTAGAGCTTTATTTTTTTTTGACTTGTATAAATTAAACTCATAAGATTTTAATTTTAATCCATGTAGAAAATATCCTGCAAAATTTTTCTCATTACTGTTTATGGTATCTATGTTTACAAAATAATCTTTTTTTTTATCATAATTAACATGACTATGAAATTTGGCTCCTAAGCTCTCTATATCAGACGTTTTTAAGTTCTTTTTAATGGATATTAAAAATATTGTTTTCTTTGAATTAATTTCAAAAATTAGTAACTTCTTTTTTAAATCACTAGTTTTTATCAAATCTGATATGTATAAAAATTCTGCTTGTGTGATTAGATTTTTTAAGTGCTTTATATTGAAAATTTCATCTACAAATAAGGCTATATTTATTTGAGATTTCTTGGTTAATTTCTTTGAATAATTAATTTTAATTGGCATAATTTTTTAAATACACTCTATCAGAGATGCTGCTATATAAGTAAAATATTACTAAATTTCAATGAAAAAAACCTTAATTATAAAATTTATAAAAGATACATTTAAACTTTTTGTAATGATTTCTCTTACATTGGGTTTAATTGTTTGGGTTATTCAGGCGGTAAATTTTCTTGATTTTGTTACTGAGGATGGTCACGGATTCAAAGTTTATTTTTTTTACAGTATTTTTAATTTTCCAAAAATAATACACCGAATATTACCTTTTGTTTTTTTTATCTCACTTTTTTATCAAATAATCAAATATGAAAAAAATAATGAACTATTATTACTTTGGACTAATGGGATAAAAAAAATTCAATTTATTAACGTTGTTATTCTATACTCTCTGCTAATTCTTGTTTTTCAAATCTTTTTAGGTTCTTATATATCTCCTAACACTCAAAATGAAAGTCGTTCTTATATTCGAAGTTCAAATATAGATTTTTTTCCTTCACTTATTAGAGAGGGTAAATTTATAGATACATTAGCAGGTGTAACTATATTTATAGATTCTAAAGATGAATTGGGAAATTACAAAAATATATATCTTAAAGATACATCGATTGACAATGGTCCAGTAGGCTCATACCAAATAATTTATGCTAAAAGTGGTTATTTAACCAAAGAGAATAGTGAAAAAGTTTTTGTCTTTAATGATGGAGAGATTATTAATAAAGAAAATAATAAAATAACCAATTTTACATTTGATAAAATAAATTATAATTTGGAAAAATATCAGTCAAAAAGCTCCGGATACCAAAAATTACAGGAAGCTCCTATTAAAGATTTATATATGTGTATCTATTTAAATTCTAAAGATGAAATAAATAAATTCAGAGCAGAATATCTACAGTGTAAACAAGAAACAATGAACGATATACAGCAAGAATTTTTAAAGAGGACCTATAAACCAATTTACTTACCATTGATTGCTTTAATGTGTGGATTAATAATAATACGATCTAAGGAAAACAATAATTACAATAAATTTAATTTTTTTTTATTTTTGCTAATATTTTTTATTTTGATAATATCTGAAATATCTCTTCGCTTTTCATCTGGCAGCCAAGTTGGTTTATTATTTTTTACTCTTTTTCCTTTATTATTATTTTCAGCTTTATACATCACTTTAATAATCAAAAAAAAACTATGATAAAACTATATCAAATTTATTTAGTAAAACTTTTTCTAAAAAAAATACTTTATATAACGGGAATATTTTTTTCATTAGTTTTAATTTTAAGTGTCTTTGATGAAATTAATTATTTTAAAGATCACAATGTTAATGCTTTTTTTCCATTCTTAATGACCATTCTTAATGCACCATCAGCTTTATTTGAAATTTTTCCTTTCATTTTTTTAATATCTACTCAATTTTTTTTTATAGAGCTAATCGATAAAAAAGAATTAGAAACATTCAAGTCAAGTGGGTTGAACAATATAAAAATCTTAAAAGTATTATTTTTAACATCACTAACTTTGGGAATTTTTATAATTTTAATTTTCTATCATTTTTCATCTAAGTTTCAGTTTATGTATTTTCAACTAAAAAATAACTATTCTAATGACAATAAGTATTTAGCTGCTGTTACTGAAAATGGACTATGGATAAAAGATGAGTTGAATAATAAAAAAATTATTATAAACGCTGATAAACTAGAAAAAAATTACCTAAAAGATGTTTCAATATCAGTATTTAATGAAAATTTTAAATTAATACAAATCATTGAGTCAAAAAAAGTTGACATTACAAATACTAACTGGATAATTTATAAACCAATTGTGTCCAAGAACAATTTAACTGAAGCCAATGATCAAAATATGTTTTTTTTAACCCATTTTAATCAAGATAAAATAAATAGCATGTTTAGAAACTTAACATCATTAAATTTTTTTGAACTTAAGCAATTAATGAAGGATTATAAATTATTGGGTTACTCAACTTCAGAAATAAAAATTCATCTTCATAAGCTTTTTTCTACACCCGTTTATATTGGCATCATGTCAATTATTTCTGCAATAATTATGCTGAATATAAAAAAAAATAAACCCATGATCTTTCATGTAGCTTCTGGTATTTTAGTTTCTGTTTTAATTTATTATTTAAGCTACATGTTTACTTTGTTAGGGCAAAATGCAAAAGTACCACTTTTAGCTTCTATATGGTTACCTCTTTTTATGTTTGCGGGTTTTATTTTGATTGGATTGGTAAGAATAAATGAAAAATAAAAACTTATTTCCTTTTTTTATAGTACTTTTCTTTTTTATATTTTCTAAAAATTTGCCTGCTGATGAATTTATATTTGAGTCTAATGAAATTAATATAACAAATAATGGAGATATTATAGAGGCCACTGATGGAACAGCAACTTCAGCAGATAAAAAAATCCTAATAAATGCTAATAAATTTTATTATAATAAAAAGAAGGGAATATTGGATGCTTTTAGTGATGTTGAAGTGAATGATCTAGAAAACAACATTACAATTAATTCAGAAAATATTTCTTACAATGTGAATGATAGAACAATAAGCTCAACGAGCAATACCATTATATCTGACAATATTGGTAATATTTTTACAGTAGAAAATTTTATTTATAATTTAAATAATGAGCTTATTAAAGTGATCAATGCTAAAATTAAAGATTATGAAAATAATAACTACCAAATTAATAAAGCAATTATAGATTTAGTATCTAATAAAATTATAGGAAAAGATGTAAACATTGACTTTGATAATAAATCGTTTCAAAAAGATAATGAGCCAAGGCTAAATGGTAAATCAATAAAAAGTGATGGGAGTGAAAGCGTAATTACTAATGGTGTTTTTACAACATGTAAAGAAACTGACTCTTGCCCACCTTGGCATTTAACTGCTAAAGAAATTAAACATGATAAAGAAAAAAAGATTATATATTATAAAGATGCATGGCTTAAAATTTATGACACACCTGTTGTATATTTTCCCAAATTTTTTCATCCTGATCCATCAGTAAAAAGACAATCTGGTTTTTTAATGCCTTCATTTCAAGGTTCCTCAAGTATAGGAGATTCATTTAATACACCCTACTTTCATGTTCTAGCAAAGAATAAGGATGCAACTATTAAACCTAGATTTTTTTCAAATAGTAAACTTTTATTACAAACAGAGTATAGAGAAATAAACAAAGACTCTTCAAGTATTTTTGATTTTAGTTTTCTAAATGAAAAAAATAAAAATAACAAAGCTCATTTATTTGCTAATTTTAAAAATAAAATAAACTTTCCAGGTTTTGATGAGAGTAGCTTAAATTTAAATTTTCAAAGATCCTCTAATGATGAATATTTAAAAACATATAAAATGATATCTCCCTTAATTACAGACGAAAATTTAATGCATTCATACTTAGAGATCGATTCTTATAGTGATGATTTGACTCTAAGTACAAGTATTGAGGTATATGAAGATAAATCCAAACTGGACAATGATAAATATGAATTTATTTATCCAAATTATAACCTTGTAAAAGACTTTAATGATATTGAAACTAATGGAAAATTTTCTTTGAATTCGTATGGTTTTATCAAAAAATATGACACAAATATTGAGGAAAAAATTTTAATAAATGATTTTTCATATAACTCTTATCTAAAAAAATTACCTGGTGGCTTTACCACTAATTACACTTATTTACTTAAAAATAGTAACACTGACTCTGATCAATCTTCCAGCTATAAAGAGGGTATGGATAATAAGCTTGATGGTATTATTAATTATAAAGCATCACTCCCCTTACTTAAAAAAAGTCAAAATTATATGAGCTCATTAAGTCCAACAGCATCATTCAGATATAGTCCAAATAATTCCAAAAACATGAAAAATAGTGATGTTAGAATTGACACAAATAATATTTTTTCATTAAATAGACTTGGCACATCTACATCTGTTGAGGGTGGTTCATCAATAACGTATGGAATTCAATACGCAAAAACCGATAAAACAGATAACGACATAATTTCTGCATCAATAGCAAATATATTTAGACCCAATCCTGATAAAAACTTACCCGTTAAAGGAGCTTTAAATGATAAAAACTCAGATGTAGTGGGTTTGATTAATTTCAATCCTAATGAGTACCTAGATATGAGCTATGATTTTTCATTAGATAATAATTTATCGGACAAAAATTATGAAATGATCAAATCAGAAATTAAGATTAATAATTTTGTATCAACCTTTGAATATCTCAATGAAAATAATTTGGCTGGTAATACAAATCAAAGTTATCTTTTAAATACATCTAAAATTAGCAATGAAGATGACTCGAAAAGTTTGAGCTTTAGCACTAGGGAAAATAAAACTACTAATGTTACTGAATTTTATAATTTACTATATCAATATAGAAATGACTGTTTAATAGCGGGACTAGAGTATAATAAAGAATACTATACTGATGGTGCTTTGAAACCAGAAGAAAGTATATTTTTCAAATTAACAATAGTGCCTTTTGGTCAAACTTCTAGTCCAGACATAATGAAATGAAAATAAACAAAAGTATATTTTATCTGTTATTAGTTTTTTTCGTAAATTTTAACGCACTATCAAAAGAAAATGTTCATATTGTTTATGAAATAGGGGGAGAAATAATAACTAATGTTGATATTAAAAATGAAAAAAACTACCTTTTTATTATAAATCCTCAGCTTAAGAGTCTTAATGAAGCTCAATTAAAAGAGATATCAAAGCAATCAATTATAAAAGAAAAAATAAAAAAAAAAGAAATTATTAAATACTTTAAACTAGATCAAACTGATCTCTATTTAAATGAATTAATCAATAACTTGTATTTAAAATTAGGGTTTCAGAATGAGGAAAGTTTTAAGCAACATCTAAGTACATTTGATTTAGATCTTAATAATATTAAAAAAAAATTTGAAGTGGAAACTTTTTGGAATAGGTTAATTTTTGAGAAATATAAAAATCAAATAAATATTAATGAGGGTTTCATAGCAAATAAAATGAATACAGAAAAAACAAAAAAGAGTGAAAAACAATATAAGTTATTGGAAATAGTGATTAAAAATAATATGAACGTAGCTAATGAGATAGAAAAAATAAAAAAAAGTATAGAAGAAGTTGGCTTTAAAAATACTGCTAGTCTTTACAGTGTAAGTGACAGCTCTAAATTGGGTGGAGATATTGGGTGGATAAACGAGTCTAGTCTTTCTACTAAAATTTTAAAAGAATTAAACAATATTAAAATTGGTGATTTTGTTAAACCAATAAATATTGGGAAAAATTATTTGATATTAAAGATCGAAAATATTAAATCCGACATAATAGAAGTCGATAAAAAGAAAAAAATTGAAGAAATAATTCGATTTGAAAAGAATAGACAATTAGAGCAATTTTCAAATATATATTTTAACCAAATAAAAATTAACACCAATATAAATGAATTCTAAACCGATTATTATTGTTGCAGGTGAACCAAATAGTGTTTTTTTAGAAATTTTTTTTAAAAGTATTCTTACTCATCGTTACAAAAGCCCTTTGATTATTATTGCTTCAAAAAAATTATTAGAACAGCAAATGAAAAAGTTAGGATTTTTTTTTGAAATTAATACTATTAATAAAAGTTTTAAAGAATTTAATTTACTAGATAATAAAAAGATTAACTTAATTGACATAGAGTATAAATTTAATAGTTGTTTTGAAAAAATTTCTAGTAAATCTAATAATTATATAAAAAATTCTTTTGAACTTGCTTTAAAATTTATTAAGCAAAATAAATTATCTAAATTTATTAATGGACCAATCTCAAAGAAATCTTTTTTAAATGGAAAGACTTTAGGTATTACTGAATATTTAGCAAAAAAAACTAACCCAACTAATAAAGTTGTAATGCTTATATTTAACGACAAATTGTCTGTCAGTCCCCTTACTACACATTTGGCTTTAAAGGATGTGCACAAAAAAATTTCAAAACAAAAAATATATCAACACGTTGAGCTTATAACTAAATTTTATAAAAAAAAATTTAATAAAAAACCTAAGATAGCAATAACTGGTTTAAACCCACACTGTGAAAGCAACTTTAAGAACAGCGAAGAAGAGACAATTATCATGCCTGCTATCAAACAATTGAAATTGAAAAAATTTAATGTTAATGGACCATTTCCAGCAGATACTATATTTAATAAACTACATTTAAAAAATTATGATGTAGTCATTGGGATGTATCATGATCAAGTATTATCTCCTATGAAGGCTTTATTTAATTTTGATGCTATAAATATTACCCTAGGATTACCTTTTATTCGTATCTCTCCTGATCATGGACCTAATACTTCTATGCTAGGAAAAAACCTTTCTGACCCTAAAAGTTTGATTAATGCTTTAAAATTTTTAGACAATTAAGTGTATATTAAAGCTAAAAAAAGTCTTGGTCAAAATTTTCTTATAGATAGAGAGGTGCTTGAGCAAATTGTATCTACTTGCAATATCACTAATAAAGAAATTCTTGAAATTGGCCCAGGTACCGGAAACCTAACAACATATATTTTAAAAAAGAACCCAAAAAAACTTTATGTTGTCGAGAAAGATGATGAATTAGCAATACTATTAAAAGAAAAATTTGATACTGAGATTGAAATTATTAACGATGATATTTTAAAGATAAATGAGGAAAGTATTTCAGAGCAAAAACTGACAGTATTTGGAAATTTGCCTTACAATATTTCAACAGAAATTTTATCAAAATGGATCTTTAGTATTAGCAAAAATTTTTGGTTTGAAAATCTGGTTTTAATGTTTCAGAAAGAAGTAGCAGACAGAATTATTGCTGAGTTTAATAATTCAAAATATGGCCGTTTATCAATTTTAACAAGCTGGAAACTAAATGTTAAAAAAATTATAGATATAAAGCCTCAAAGTTTTTCACCAAGACCTAAAATAGATAGTTCATTGTTATTATTTACTCCTAAAGAAAATTTTTTTAAATTAAAAAATCCTAAAAACCTTGAAATGATTACTCGAGTTTTTTTTAGTCAAAGAAGAAAGATGTTAAAAAAACCTTTCAATCAAACTTTTATAAATGCGAAAGAAGTGGCTGAAAAATTTGAAATTGATCTTAATCTAAGACCTCAAAACCTAGAACCTGAAATGTATTTTAAACTTACAAAAGAATATGAAGATCTAAGAGGTTAAATTGTCAACGTGTTTTCTAATGTATTCTTTATCATAATCTTTTGAGCCATTATCAATTTCAGCATCAATTAAATTACTAATTTTAGAATAACACTCTTCCAGGTTATCGTTTATTATTACATAATCGTAATTAATCCAGTGCAGTACATCTCTACTAAATTCTTTCATTCTTTCTTCTACAATTAATTTATCCTTCATATCTCGATTGGATAATCTTTCAAATAAGACTTTTTTGCTTGGTGGTAGAATAAAAAAAGTAATTAATTTATAATTTAGTTTTTTATTTTTGATTTGGTCAGCTCCTTGCCAGTCAATATCAAATATTACATTCTCACTTTTTTCTAGCTTTTCAATAACAGGTGTTCTTGTGGTTCCGTAAAGATGATTAAACACTTTTGCATACTCTAGAAATTCTTCGTTTGTAATTAAATTTTCAAATTTTTCTTGATTAATAAAATAATAATCTTTATCTGCAATTTCGCTTGGTCTTGGTTCTCTCGTAGTATGGGATACGGATATATGGAAACCTTTATTTTTGGATATTAAATTTACTAGTGTAGTTTTACCTGCCCCAGATGGGGATGATAAAATTACCATTATCCCATCTTTTTTTTTGGACATTTAAATTTTTAGTTAGCTTTGCCTTCAATAAATTTAACGGCATCACCTACAGTTAGAATTTTTTCAGCTTCGCTATCTGAAATTTCTGAACCAAATTCTTCTTCAAAAGCCATTACTAATTCAACTGTGTCTAAACTATCTGCTCCAAGATCATCTATGAAGCTTGAATCGTCTAACACTTTAGCTTCATCAATACCTAGGTGATCTGCTACAATTTTTTTAACTTTGCTTGAAATATCTTCTGACATAATGTTCCTTTTTGTTATATTTCGTTAATAGTTCAAAAAGTAGTTTTGTCAACCCAAATACATGCCTCCATTAACATGTAATGTTTCTCCATTAATATAGTCTGACTGATCTGAACTTAAGAAATTAACCGCATTGGCTATATCCTCAGGTTTACCTAGTCTATTAGATGGAATTTTAGCAATTATTGTTTCTTTAAATT
>OJHD01000311.1_pt1 | contig 10325 bp, 3 predicted proteins | sample 1594981 | NCBI WGS metagenome assembly OJHD01 (sample SAMN05416720, study PRJEB24817) | seawater metagenome | isolation source: Sea water | place: Canada:Atlantic | collected 2013-07 | reverse complement strand
TTCGCCTTAGTCTCGTGGGCTCGGAGATGTGTATAAGAGACAGGTGATGTCATCCACGATCGGCTTGATGGATGCTACAAGGAAAGCTTTCTCCTTGAGCTGCAGCTCCCACGCATCTTGACGGCGTTGAGCCATTGGTGTTGGTTGTTGAGCCGGATTGCCCGCTGCTACTAAACCGCCTGGTTGGTTGGAACTCCCACTTACCACGTGAGAATCTCCAAATAGCCTTGTTGCCCTGATCTGAGCGAACAGAGGGCTGTTTTGTCGACTCGGTCGTCGACTACTATTCAACGGTGTAGCGCTTGCTGACGCCGTTGGCCTATTCGACGCTCAGCGCGCCGTAGTGGTCTACTTATAATACCTTGTGGAGCAGGGTTGGTTTTAGGGCCCGCTGGCAGCAGGCCGGCGCTATATGCTCCACTTTGCTTACTTTTTGGAAGAATTCCGGGGAATTCCGCCCCGGGAACCACCAATCTCTCGAAGCTCGAGTCACACATATATGGCGGGAGAAAGGCCCACACGTCACTGTCAAGGACGGATATGCACACCGTTTCCTGCCGTTTCTCTCTTTGTGCTGTTGAGCTTCCTGCTTCCTGTGCGGGCGCTGCTGTGCGGGCGCCTGCCTCACACGGCCCCACTAGTCCTTCCAGCGCGTCCCCGCGCTGACAAAACAACCTTGCTACTCTCCCGCCACCACACACACACGCTGCTTGGTGGGGGAGTTCGCCATGCGACTCGCACGAGTCGCGACCTCGTTTTCTAGCCAGATACAACGAACATCGACCTGCGAAGCAACAAGAGTTGCGCTCCGAGGTTAACGCACGCAGTGGTCGACATGAGTTCGACCGTGTGGTGGTAGCCATCCACACACACAAATGACCGTTTGTGGTTCATTGCCTATAACTTGTGTTTCTTTCCTTTGCCTTGCCTTAACGAATACCTCGAATGACCAATCGAAGTATTATAAGTAGGTATCATTCGCGACCATTGAGGTGATCAACCCCCAATATGTGACCAATGAACCCCTTGAGTACTCACGGTTCTTTTCAGCCTGTTTTCCATCATTGACGTTGGAGCTTATCCCATTACTACGTCCACGGCCCGGGAAGAGCCGCATCGAGAGAGCTACCCTCGTTTCAGCATTCGGTCGATCTTCCTGACCTCCGACTCCCGAGGCTCGCTTAGAGCCACCAACGAACGCTCCTCCTTAGCCGCACTCTTGCGCAACCAGTCATCGCATTTTCCTTGTACAACGCGCGGCACCTTGCCACCGTGTTCCATATTGAAGCCTGAAACAATCAGCTCCGCCTCCGCTGGCTCGATTAGCCACGTGCAGCGAGTAAAGCCGCCTTTGTCTTTCTCGCCCTTCGTCGGAATCCAACCCGACTCGCCTCGCTTGTTCCGATATTCCGCTGTGAAGCGCGTCTCCACCAACGGACGCTCGAAATTATACTTCTCACCTTTTGACGTTGGGACGCGGTGAATGTTGAACCACACAGTAAACTGCCGTGCGGCGTGATCAACCTGCGTCACCTCACCGCAACGCACGTAGCTCCTTGGGTCGGTTCGCAGATGGAACAAGACGAAGCTGCCGAGTCGCAACTTGTCCCACAACACCTCATCCGTCATCGGAGCCGCCACGCTTGGCGTGTGCACTGCTTTAGAGCCGGCTGCCGTATCATCCTGCATTAGACGCATACGCGCAATTTGACTCACATGCGCCATCCGTGTTGCGCCAGACTCGAGCTCCCTCAACTCGTAGACTGTTCCTTTTCGCGACACGACCTCGTACTTTCGGTTCTTGAGTTTGAACTTACTCGCAATCTCATCTGTCTCTCCCACACGGTGAACTACGTGGTTGAAGAAACGCACAATCTCACCCGGCTCGAATACCGTTTCGATCATGCTCTGGTTGAACTTGATGCGGTTCTCCCGCAACACCGCCTCTCTTGCTTGAGTGAGCAGCCGTGTCGCAGTATCCAGATTTTTGATAAGAGCCTTGTTGTGCTCGTCGAGCGAAGGTCCCGTCAGCAACGCCTCCTCCTCATCGACCAAGTCGACCTCATTTGGTGAAATTGGTTGCCGTCCACGTGCTACCATGTACGGCGTCAAGTTAGTACCCGGAATGAACATCCGTCGGTACGCAAACTGCACAAACTTGACCAACTTATACCAATCTTGTTTCTTGCCCGAGGGAGAATTAACCATCGCACGAAGCGACTCTCCCACGAACCGGTTGGCACGCTCCGTGTAGTTACCACGTGGGTGGTACGGCGGCGTGTACTTCAACCTTATCCTGCACAGACGCATGAGCTCACGCAACAGCTTGCTGCTGAACTCCCGTCCGTTGTCCGTGAGGATGACTCTTGGGCAGCCTTCCTCAAGCAGGAACCTATTGACGAACTTGTCGTAAACCTCTTCTGCAGATTTCGTGATGATGGTCTCCAACCATACCATGTGACTGTACGGGTCAGTGATCACCAAAATGTGCCGGGGTTTGGCTCCCACCTTACCACCGGACACCTCCGCTCCTATCGGACCAATCAGATCCATGCAAACTGTGTGGAGCACCTTGCTGTGCTTCCAGCCACCAAGAAAACCTTGCCGGCTCGGCTTCGTCCCTTTCGCCAGCTGACAAAGCTCACATGTACTTACATATTCCTGAATGTCCTTCTCCATGGAATTCCAATAATACCATGCTACCATTTGCTTGTGCATCGACCTCGAGTGTTGGTGCTTGGCCCAGACAGTCGAGTGGTAGTTGCGCATCAGCGCCTTCCGCAGCTCCGGCGGAACGTAAATGCGCTGCGACTCGCACCCTTCTTGTGGATCGCCGCTGCCTGTGACTCGATAAAGAGCCCCATCGAGCACCATGAACTTCGACGCGCGTTTGTCTTTCGACGCATTTGCGCGTGAACACCTCTCTATCATCATCCGAGCAAACTCATCAGCTTGCTGCGCCTTCTTGATCTCTGTGTGTCCTAGCTTCTCACCCATCATCTCTTCGCCAAAAATGAGCGGATCCTCGTTCTTGTCGCACTCCAACTGATCGTCAGGGATGCGCACGGCATTCTCCTCTGCTTCGACCTCTCCTTGCTCCCGGGCCCCCCTAGTTCCTTTTAAAGCGCTAGTGCCCGGTGCTCCTTCTACGCGTGACTTCCTTCCCGCAAACGCGTGCCAACTTGGTGGTTCGGCGCTCGGGGTCTGCCCACTCGGCTCATTCGCCGTCGCCTCGCCATCTGCCTTCTTGTCTGCTGCTGCCCGTTGTGAGCGCGTAGCCGCAAACACCTCGAATGTGTGGTCTAATTCTGAAACTGAACGTTGCGTATGCAGCTCACCCCCCCCTTCTTCAAAAGAGTTGTGCGTCCGCGCGCAAAAACAACGCTCCACCTCCGCTTCACCGGCGAGCTGCTTCTCCTCGTCGGTCTTGAAATAATACTCGCACATGAACGTCGTTGGTGTGTCGACGTCGAACGGAGAAATCTCCGTGATGACCATCTCCGCCACCGCGGTGTCATCCGACGTACCCCAAGCGTTCTCCTCTGCACGCGCCGCACCAGCGGGCGTGAACTTCTCCGCAAAATCACGTTCTTCATCCTCTCGGGAATCGATCCCTTGAGGCATCCGTCCTGCGATTGGATCGCCGTCCTCGTCAGCGCACTCGTCTTTCAACGAGTTCCTGCTGAGGCAATCCGCCACATACAAGTAAGCACCCTTCCTGTATGCCACCTCTGCGTTGTACTCCGACAAACGTAGTACCCAACGCCCCAACCTGCCAGAAAAGTTCTTCATCGATCCCAGCCAAGTGATGTTCTTGTGGTCAGTCTGCAGATAAAGCTTTTGACCATCGACAAAATGGTGAAAGTGTTCTAAGGTCGCGATTAGAGCAAGCACCTCCAACTCACGCGTATCCCACTTCCGCTCATCTTTCCTCGTTGCACGTGAGAAATAACTCACCACGCGCTCCTCTCCATCCACCTTCTGGTAGATGTAGCCGCCAATCCCTCGTTTCGAGCCATCCGTGCACACGAAGATTGGAAGCTTGTAGTTGATGTGCCACACGCCTTGCGAGTATGCGATTTCGTGTTTCAAAGACGTAAACGCAAGCTCATGGTGCGGACACCAGATTCCGTCACTGTCATCCTTTAGCAACTGATTCAACGGGTCACACAGCAACCCACAGTTCTTGATGTATCTACGGACGTACTTTACCAAGCCGATGAAAGACCTGAGTTGAGTCTTGTTGACTAACCCCAGCGACTTGTCGATCGGAGGAGGCATCTCACGAATAGCTTTGACATGCTTATCCGTGGGTTTCAAACCTTCCGGCGTTGAAATGTGCCCCAAGTACTCGATGTTGTCATTCAAGATGTTAGCCTTGATTGGCTTGGCAGCATGATGGCGCCTTGCTAGACGGTCGAAAGCGGCTCGCACATCCACTCGGTGCCGAGGTACTTCGTCACTCGCAATGCACACATCGTCGACCATTGCCAGCACTGAGTCCCACAACAGCTCACCAAACGTTGCATTTGTGTGCCGCTGGAACTCAGCCGTTGCATTAATGTAGCCCATCACCAATCTGTTGTAGCAGTAAGTGCCAAACGGTGTGACCACAGTAAAGATTTTCCTTGTTTCTGGTGACAGCAGAACGCCGTGAAAGCCGTGTAGCAAATCAAGCGTTGTACGATACGGCCTTCCCGCAAGCCAATCGAGACAAGCGTCACACGCCGGCGGTTCATAGGTGTCATGCGGAATGAGCTTGTTCAACTCCCGCAGATCGACTACAAAGCGCCAGCCACCTTTGGGCTTGGGAACCAGAATCCCCGGCCACGCCCACTCAGAAGAGATCGGGCTCATAATGCCGTCCTGCACGAACGACTCGATCAACTTCTTGCCCGCCGCCACCTTGGCGGGGCTCCAACGGTAAGGTTGGGTCCTATGCGGCTTCACACCTGACAAGTCAACGTTGATCTCGACGCCCTTGATTGCACGCAACAACCCGTCGAAAATCAGCCAAAACTCATAGATTAGATCTCGGTAGTACTGCCGTTCGCCAACAAGCTCAGAATTCAAGTCATTCAACCCCATGTCTTCTGCCGCCTTGTCAACGTTCTCCTTGGTTCGAGGCGTGTGGTACTTCTTGCCTTCATCAAGATAAGGGCCGTACCACAACGGATCACTCTTCTGCAGCTCTGCATTGGAGTCATACCTCGCAAGTTCATCCGGCCTCGGATGAACGTTCAAGAACATTCGGTGAGAAAAGATACTTGCCTCTCGACGAGCCTTCCCACGGTTGGCATTAAATGCCACGTCAACGTCCTCTTCTGCCATGCACTGCTCTTCGAACATTCGATTGTGCAGTGCCCACTTCTCCTTCTCCCGCCGGTTGCGGAACTCTGCAACAGACTCCTGCTGCAGGGGAGGCTTCGTGCAGATGAGCCAGGGCAACTTCGTCAACGTTTGTCTATGCACCTTCCTGTTGACGTTGTTCGGAACCCAGCCCAACTCTTCTCCATAGAAAGCCCAGACACCGTGATGCCCTAAGTCATCAACATCATACGCGGGTCCGTCTTCCATTACCTTTTCACCTACCGTTTCCAGAAACTCATCCTTGAGCTGGCCTCCGCCACTCACTCGCTCGTCAGCCAGAGCACAAGCGAGCACGAAAGAGTCGATCTCACTCATGTTGTCGAGCTGAGCTAGCTTTACCGTCACCAACTCACTCTCCAAGCACGCATTCTGGTAAGAGAACGCTGCCTCTGATATCACTTCTGCAAACGGTACCGCCACGCACTGAGCAACATACGCCTTGCGTCTTGTCTCGGTGACGTGCTTTGGCCACTGAAGCGGCTCGGGAAAACCTTGCAGCAGAGCACGATCATCAGCCGTCAGAATGTGACCTTCATCAAAGTCTCCAACGTGAGCTGCTCCTGCCTGCAAGTACCCGGACGTTACAGTGAACGAGGGATGATCAATCGACTTGACATTCCCGTAGCCATTGCGTTGCAGCATGAACTGCCCCTTCGGCCAACCTTTCTTCTCGCCGAGCACATCCCTCATCGTCAACGGATTGTCACAATGTTTGCGAATGTGCAAAGTTCGATTCGACATCAACAGACGCCGCCTTGATTGTCCACAACGTGAATACTTGTTAGCATCAAAGATATAACACGTTGCAAACTTGCCTTTGAAGAACTGGTGCAGCCCGGGAACGTTCTCTAACGTCCACACCGCCGGCTGCATTCGTTGCATCACAGAGATGGCCCAAAGCGTATCGGCCCTAGCCGCCTCTAAGTCACGCTTGAGCATGTTGGCCGCCGCCGCCAACTTGCAAGAGTTCGAAGCGTGAATCCACATCTTGCTCCAATGCTTGCGTGGGAGATACTCCTCGACCAAAGCAAGCACCTCTGCCATCTTCCGCATGTGATGTACCACGACCGGTACACTCGGGTTGTTCCATTGGTGAACCTGTGCGACCTCTTCGTCACCTTCGATTGCCAATGCGCACACTACCCACTTGTTGCCCTTGCGGACAATAGACCCTTTGGAGAGTCCACCTATGCCTGCGTACATCACCACAGACGGCATCACGTCCGGCCTGGCCCACACGCTTGGGTCTATCTTGCCAAATATGAACTTGGGTGACTTGTAGTTTGCCATCAAATCATCCCAGGTCGCGAGTTCCTTGAACACGAGACCATTGCCGCAAGCCGGATAACGTACACGGGCTACGTTTTGCCTTGACTGCTTCACGGACGCTGACATTGCTTGACGCCCTACTGGAGGTACCCTCACACGCTCCTGTTCCACAGCCTTCTTCCACTTCGACGTGGCCACTCGACCTCCATCGGGATCGTCTTCCCAAGGCACCGTAAAAGTGCTGGGACTCCAACCACAGACCTGCAGCCGCATGTCAAAGCGTACTCGATTGGTGTGCCGCCGTCTCACCTTGTTCTCAAACTCAGCTCGACGGGCACTTGCCTCCCTCAGGCGTGCAGTGGCCTCACAACTGTCACGCATCAACTTCCTAACGTCCTTGTCGATGGCAATATCACCCTCGAGCTCAGGTTCCTCCCAGCAGTAGTTGTCCGGCATACTCGCATCGAACTTCGTCTTCGCCTTGAACCCTCGCTCGTGGTCTCTCTGTGACCAACTTGCCCTCGAGACAACGTGGCTTGTTGCCACCTCACGTGCAGCAGCGTCCCTCGGATGCCGCTTCCACACCTCAACCAAACGCTTGTCAGTTATTGGCGCAGGCAACGTGAACCACGTGCCATCATACGCCTGAACTTCGCGATCCACTCTCGGCTCAGCGAGCTTGAATTTTCCAATTCGACCTTGTTCGGGGCACCATTTCTGCGAAGCTACCGCAGCCAGACCCCCCGTTTTTTTCTGAACGCTGTGCGCCCACGCACCTTGCATGACGCACTTCGAATACCTCTCCTTCTTTGAGACTGACCGCCGTGAATGTCTCATGTTCACGTCGACCGCTTGCCTCGGCCTTGGACTCCAGTTCGTACTGCGCGAACAGAGCCGAGCACTCGGGGTCGAGCCCCGAACGCATCTCTTTTGTCACCTCACCTGCAGCTCGAATCTCAGTTCGATCCACAAGTTGAACCCCACAAATCCCGTCTTCACGGTCAAACTCCATTGGGTTCTCACCATTGTTGCGCACCATTACGTGCGCAGCGCCTCCGTCACCGGACTCTAGAAGCGCCTTCTTCTCTGCGAGCTCCATGCCACTCGCAGCATCTTCGTGTTCATCATCCATTGCTACGAAAGACTGGCCATCCATCACTGCACCAGCTTGATCTTGCAACTTCACATGGCACCACCGTGCCTCACCCGGAAGAAGAGTCAAAAACTCCTCATCGAGAATCATCCGGCCCTTGCTTGCGTCAAACGCCGCAGGTACCGCTTCGTCTTTGTGCGCCGCTCCTTCGCACTCGCTCTCTCCATGCGCCATATGAGCGGCCAACATCGAAGCCAGACCAGCCAGCTCCGTTGTCACGGGGATTTTCATCACCCCCCGGCTGTCAACCTTACGCAGCGTCACCACGCCTGCGCCTACATCGACAGCCCCATCGTATCGATCACTGCGGAGAACATAGTTCCCCACAATCACGTCTGCCGAGCCCGTGTCTCCACCCTTGAGCACCCCGAACTCCAAGTCAAACGAACGCCCCCCATGCGAGAACTCGAACACCACCGTGCCCATCATCATCACCGGGTTGTCCGCTGACACACCGCTAATCTCTTTTCCTTTCTCATACCACTTCTCATGCTTCAGCTTCAAACCAAAACGCTCTTTCCACTCCTCGAACTTTGTCAAAGTGATGAGCCCAGGCAACGAGCAGCCAGTATCCCACATAACCACGATCCACGAATCCCCGAGTCGAATCCATGAATAGGGTTGGTGGGCATGCCTCCGCCGTACAGCACGTCGACATTCTGCTTCTTGATACCGCCCCTTCTCATTGCCCTCGAGCCACCACTGCCACGCCGGTTTCGACAATCCCGGCGCCATCTGTGTGTTTCAACACAGATCTACGAGTCCCCCTCGGACTCATCGCCAGCCGTCATGAAGCTCAATTGCTCATCCCACGACTGGTCGAAGGCGCTACCGCCTGAGACATTCGACGCTGTCTGACGCGCTTCATGGCGGGCCTTGCGGCGCGCTGACTCCTTCTGAGCATCAAGATCAGCAGAGACCTGCTTCTTCTTGAACTCCATCACCGCCGCTGATGACTCCTGTTGTGCCGCCGAGATGCTCTTGACGAGCTCGATCATGCTCTCAAACTTCGCCTCAAGCGAAGCTGTCTGCGCCGGTGCCGCCACTGCGGCCTGCTCCTTTGCAGCCTTCTTCTCCTTCTTCGAGAAGTCCATGTTCTTGTACTTCTCCGGGTCCTTGTCATAGTCGACCTTGGTCACGTGACCGCCGTAGACGCAAGAGCCCTTCTTCTTGCAACCAACTTCGTGCCAGTGATAGACACAGAAATTGTTCGGTGGTCCTCCTGGGCGTCGTGGCGGCATCACACGTTCATCACCTTGCTTGAACGCAGACTGGTTCGGAAGGCTGCTGCAGAGCATGGGCCCCTTACGTTCCCCTCCGCCGCCATCCTGTGCCACACGTGCCTCACGGTTCTTCCACCGGTTCTTGAACGTGTTCGTGCGATCGTTCTTTCGCCCTTCCTGCTCATTCTCGCTCTCCGAATCTTGCGACTTCATCATGTTCTTCCCGTACGGTGTCACATTGGATGAGGACTTCGGATCGAGACGCTTGTGGATAGCAAGACGCCGCACCTGTTTGGCCATCACCGTCCATTCCGTAAAGTGATCCATCGAATAGCCCTGGATAACGTGCCCAGCGAGACTGACATCAGTGAGATGGTCGCGAACTGCCACCTCGATATCAGTCAGCAGATGCTCAACCGCATTCCGGCAACGCTCCGGCTCATCTCGGATGCGGGTGTCGACGTGGCCTGACGTGTTGCCTTCACGCAGCGCCTCATCGAACCGCAGCTCCTTGAGTTCGAGGTACGTGCCGGTAGTCATCTGCTTCTTCTGGCGAAATCGTAACGCTCGCTCAACGGCCTCCTTTGCTCGCACTCCTGGGTCATCGAAGCCGTCGAGGAACCCTGTGATGAACTCTCGAACCTGCTCCGCCTGCTCCTTCGCACGCCAGACCACGTCCGTCTCATGCTTGTTGAGGTAGTTGTTGAACTTGGTCTTGATCCCGGGATAACTGCCGAGGATATGCTTGAAGCCATCCCAGCTCATGTCATCGCCGTTCTTGCGAGTTTTGAGCTCATCGATCAACTCTAGAGTCTGCATCTCCGGAACCATCTTCTCCGGCTTCTCCGCACGCATTGCTGAGCCAGCACCGGCGCTCCCACGGCCGCCGGGGTTCTTCACCGCAGCAAATGCAGTAGTCGTAGTCATCATAGTCTCTCGACGAAGCTCGTCGAGCTCGGCGAAGCCCTCCATGTGGATGAAGGCAAGCGCAGCCGTTTCTTGGTTACGCCCATCATTGCGCTCATCCTGGGTGCCATACTCCGAGATGTAAGCGTTCAACGTGAGGCTCTTGACGTAGTTGCTGATGCCCTCATCACGCTCCGCAATGTTCCCAGCAGGGGTCTGAGCCCACTGAGCCCATGTGTCATACTCGTGCATAGTCGTGGCATGTGCGGGTCCGGCAAGTCCTGCTGGCCCGTACGTGTTGTCCTTGAAGTACACTCCCTTGTCCATGCTGCGCTTAACCTCTCGTAGCGCAAACGGAACCGTAGGTTTGAAAGTGGTGATGTCATCCCCAATCGGCTTGATGG
>OJHD01000310.1_pt1 | contig 10326 bp, 9 predicted proteins | sample 1594981 | NCBI WGS metagenome assembly OJHD01 (sample SAMN05416720, study PRJEB24817) | seawater metagenome | isolation source: Sea water | place: Canada:Atlantic | collected 2013-07 | reverse complement strand
GAGATTCGCCTTAGTCTCGTGGGCTCGGAGATGTGTATAAGAGACAGGATTAAAATATTCCTCCCCCTTATATTTATTAGAGGCCTATTGGCCTCTATTTTTTTATCTTTTTTCTAGAGTTTTTATTTATGCAAAACAATGTCCTTTTAGGAATTGGCTTAATGGTTGTGACAACTTTTATGTTTTCTGCTATGGACGGAGTCTCAAGATATCTTGCTGAAAACAATAATGTTTTTACGTTAGTTACTATGCGTTATTTATTCATATTTTGTGTAATGTTAGTAACATGCATCTTTATTAAAGATAGTTATAAAAAAATTATATACACGAAGCAGCCATACTTACAGTTAACTAGAGGTTTGATTTTATCTTTAAATAACTGCTTAGTAGTTTATACTTTTACTTTATTAGGATTAGTAGAGACACATGCTATTATAGCTTGTTATCCTCTTATTGTTGCAGGTTTGTCTGTCCCTTTTTTAGGAGAAAAATTTGGATGGCGTCGATGGGCAGCAATTTTTATAGGATTTATAGGTGTAATCATCATTTTAAGACCTAATACAAATATTATATCCGAAGGATCAATTTTTGCTTTAATTGGTGCTATAATGTTTGCAGTATATTTAATTTTAACTCGTTATGCTTCTAGACAAGATTCCGCAATTACTAGTTTTTTTTGGACGGGGGTTGGCGGATTAATTACAATGAGTATCATTAGTTGCTTTATTTGGGAAAGCATCCCTCAGAAAGACTTTCTCTGGCTTCTTATAATGTGTTGTCTCAGTGGAACCTCTCATTTCTTAATGATGAAAACTCTTCAAGTCGCAGAAGCTTCTGTGATCCAACCTTTTTCTTATTTACAATTAGTTTTTGGATCAATAATTGGAGTAACTATATTTTCTGAAAGTATAGATCAAATGATTGTTATAGGTGTAATTATAGTTATAGGATCGGGGTTATTTACTGCTTGGCGAGAGCACAAACAAAATCGAATAAAGGCCATCAAATAAACTGATTTGACAGAAGCTTCAAAAAATAAGCTAATTATATTTAAAAAAGGGTTTTAATAATGAAGAATGATTTTCAGGGTATAACTTCAAAAAAATTTCCAATTCCTAAAGTAATGAAGGCCTGGGTTTTAGGAGATCCTGATCAGTTGTCATTAGTAGAAAAGCCTATTCAGATGCCTGGAAAAGCAGAAGTATTATTAAGAATTGATGCTGTTGCAATATGTGCTACTGATTTAGATGTAATTAGTCATGGTCCACCTGCAATGATAGAAGGTGGATTGCCTTTTAATAAAAACTTTACACCAGGTCATGAATATATGGGTACTGTTGTAGCTCTAGGACCATCTGTGGATGAGTTTGAAATTGGTGATAGGGTAACAGTAGAAATTCATTCTGGGTGTGGTCAGTGCAAAAGATGTCGAATGGGAATGTATACTTCCTGCCATAATTACGGACTTAATTATGGAAATGTTAACAAAGGTCATAGAGCAAATGGGTTTACAACCGATGGCGGTTTTAAACAATACGCAATTAATAATATAAATACACTTATAAAAGTTCCTGATAAAATGTCGGACGAAGAGGCTACTTTAGTAGTGACGGCTGGAACCACTATGTATGGGCTAACAGAATTGGGTGGGTTAATTGCTGGAGAAAGCTTAGTCGTGATTGGTCCTGGTCCTATAGGATTGTTAGGCGTTGCTGTTGCAAAAGCTTTAGGAGCAGGTCCTGTAATTCTTGTTGGAACCAGAGATAGCAGACTTGAAATTGGTAAAAAACTTGGTGCTGATCATATTTTAAATATTAATAATGAAAAGGATATTGTTCAGTCCGTTAAATCAATAGCTGGAGATAAAGGTGTGGATTATGTAGTTGAATGCGCCGGCACTGAGCAAGCATTGAATGATGCAATAATGATGACAAATAGAGGTGGTAAAATTTGTTTGGCAGCATTTCCTCATGAACCAGTAAAAATAAATATTCCACATATGGTGATTAATAATATCTATATGTATGGAATTCGAGGTGAAGGTAGAAGCGCTACTCATAGGGCAATGGCTTTTATGAATGAAGGTAGGTTTGATGCTAAAATAGTTCATACCCATACTTTTAATATGAAGGAACTTCCCACAGCGCTAAAATATGCTAGAGAAAGAATAGACGGAGCAATTAAAGTAGTGATAAAGCCATGGAGTTAATTATAAAATTATAAGACCTTAAAGCGCACCAAAACAATCCTTTAAAATATATTTATGGCACAGAACAAGATTAATAGTTTTGAAGGACAATAGTTCGCACAAAAATTTCTTTATTAAGGCAATCGGCGGAAATCATTTCAACTAAGAATTACTTCTAAATTGTGGATCTGCATTTAAGGTAGCAAGATAGTGGAACCGGACGTCTTACCTGCTTCCAGATCAAGATGAGCCTGAACGACATCTGACAACGCGTATCGCTGCCCTATTTTTGTTTTGACAGCACCACTGGCAATCATTTCAAACAAGCGGGCAGCAGATGATTCTAAATCAACGCGCGCAGCACAATAATTGGCCAAAGTCGGCCGGGTAAAATAAAGCGATCCTTTGTGTTGTAGCATGGCCGCATCAATCGGTGGCACGGAACCAGAAGTCGTACCAAAGGAAATAAAATATCCACGAGGAGATAAGCACTCGATGGACTGTTCGAATGTGTCTTTACCAACAGAATCATAAACCACTGGTACTCCGGCGCCTCCAGTCAATTCTTTAACCCGAGCTAAAACATTTTCGCTTTTACGATCAATTACTTCTGAATAGCCATGTTCTTTTGCAAGAGCGCATTTTTCTGGTCCACCAGCAACGCCAATCATTCTTGCACCAATTGCTTTTCCCCATTGCCCAGCAATCAAACCAACGCCGCCCGCAGCCGCATGAAACAAGACTGTTTGTCCGGCTTCAATCTGGAAAGCACGCTCAAGTAAATACTCAACAGTTGTTCCTTTCAGAAAAATAGCTGCCGCTTGTTCACTTTCAACACCCTCAGGAATAATTACAACCCTAGAAGCCATTACATTGCGTAAATTTGCGTATGATCCTGGGGGGCCGCCAGAATAAACAACTCGGTCTCCCTCATTCAAAAAATCAACACCAGCACCAATGGATTCAATGATGCCGCATGCTTCGAGCCCTATCCCACTGGGCAGATCCATTGGGTAATAGCCTGACCGCTGATAAATATCCATATAGTTCACGCCAATGGCAGATTGACGAATGAGAACTTCTCCTTCTTTGGGAGTCCCAATATCGACTTCTGATACTTTCATGACAGAAGGCGCTCCTTGATCTTCAATGGTCACAGAAATTGATTTCATAAAATTTTCTCCCTTAAGATTTGATTATTTAAAAATATAACAGCAGAAAAATGATCAAAGCAAGAGTCGATTATCAAAATTTAAAAAAACAATTTTGTTTGTTAATAAAAGTAGTCACGGAATAATAAGAATGTAACTACATGGGAAAATTAAGCATCAGTGTGCATAATTCAAAAAGTAAACAGGTTAAATAAAATCGAATGAGGCGCATCAAATAAACTGATTTGACATATATTCTTAATAATAAGCTAATAAAATAATAAAAATAGAAGTTTTATATAATCAAATGAAATAAATTGGGGGATTTATTATGTTGAGATCAAATAATTTAAAATCCACGGCCATCGCTGCTGGATTAATTTTAGCTGGAACTGTTGGGTTTATATCCAACTCTTTGGCTAAAGAAATCACCATTCGAATTGCATCGGGGCATCCGCCTACGGTTGTTTATGCAGGCTTAATGAAAAACTATTTTCAGCCTGAAGTTGTAAAGGCCGTAAAAGAAAAAACTGGGCACACAATTAAATTTATCGAAGGATATAGTGGATCTATCGTTAAAGTGTTTGATACCTTTGAAGGTGTTCAGAACGGTGTTGTCGACATTGGTGGATTCTGCTTCTGCTTCGAAGCGTCTAAGTTACCAATGCACGCATTCCAAATTATGTTGCCATTCGGCACTATGGATCCAGTTCAAAGCGTAGCAATTGCAAACTCAGTTTACAAACAGTTTCCAAGTCTTGAAAAAAGATTTCACAAATATAATCAAAAATTACTCGCTCGTGTTGGTGACGGTGGATATAACCTTGGCACTAATTTTCCTTGGAAAGATCTTTCTGAACTGAAGGGGCGTAAAATTCTTGGGGCAGGTCTTAACTTAAATTGGATGAAACAAGCAGGTATTGGTATCATTCCTGTAACTGATGGATTACCTGGTTGGTATGAAAAAATCAAAACTGGCCTTGCTGAAGGTGGTATTATGTTTCCAAGCGCTTGGGGTAAAACTTTTGGTCTTTGGGAAGTGGGTGAATATTATACCGAAATAGGTTTTGGCTCTATCACATGGCATGCTTTAACAGTTAACAAAAGATTCTGGGATAAATTACCTCCTGAGGTTCGCCCAGTAATCGAAGAAGTTGCAGCACGCTTCGAGCTTAAAACCGGATCTGCAAACAAAGTAGGTTATAAAAAAGATATGGCTTGGTTGCGCGCTAACATTAAGGTTAATGATTTGCCCGAATCTGTTAGGCTTAAATGGGCTCAGGGGCTTAAAGATTGGCCACAGCAGCACGCTAATGCACTTGAGAAAAAAGGATTTCCAGCCAAAGCTATTCTTAACGCAACTTTAGATGCTGCTGAAAAAGTTGGATACAAATGGCCTGTTCGTTACGTAGTAAAATAATCGACTTGAGCGATTAGCATCCGCTAGCCGCTCACTTTATATATTAATGGTCAACCGAAAGAGATTAGGATTTCTTTCGGTTGACAACTTAATCGGCTATTTACATTTATCAGTTTAACTAAGCTGTAGGAGAGTTATTTTGTCGCTCATTAGATTAAGTGATCGTATGTCCAAATTTATGATGGTTTTTGCGGCAACTTGGGCTTTTGGATTAGCGTTTCTCATTCTTGCTAATATCATAGGGCGTTCTGTTTTTGATTCACCTGTTTATGGAACTGCAGAAATAGTTTCCACTTCAATTGTAATTATTGTTTTTTTGCAAGTTGGTTACGCCATTCGAAGCCGATCCATGCTACGAGCAGATTTTCTGATAATCCATTTGCCAGAATCGGTCCAGCGTATTTTTTTGGCAATTGGTTACTTGCTTGGTGCTGCATTTTTTTTGATGATCATTACCGGGGGATGGGAAGAAAGTATTCTTTCATATATTGAAGATGAATTTGAAGGTGAAGGTGCTTTACGTGTTCCTTCGTGGCCGGCACGATGGACTGTATTGATTGGAAGCGCGTTGGCCTTAATCAATTATATTGTTTTAGCTTATATTGACCTTTTTAAACCTAAATCATTAGTTTCAGAAATAGAATGATAAAATATCTATCTTTAACAAGTAGTAACGAACTGGATTAATATTGTGTTTGAAGTTAATATTGCTGTCATGCTCGTTGTTTGTCTCATCGTTTTGGTTGCGATGGGCGTACACATAGCCATCTCTTTAGGAATGACAAGTGCACTGGGTATTTTTTTTACAACAGGTGCTGACAGTTATGCATTTGAAACAGTTCAGCGGATGTTGGCGGCGACAGCTTATGAAGCTATCCGCGCATATGTCTTTGCGGTTATTCCATTATTTATGTTGATGGGCGAATTTATTGGGAAATCAGGAGTTGTTACAGATGTTTACCGTGGCATTAACAAGTTATTGCACCGTATCCCTGGCCGATTAGCTCTGGCAACAATTATTGGCAATGCATTATTCTCATTTGTAACTGGCGTTAGCATTGCTTCCGCAGCAGCATTTTCACGCATTGCATATCCAGAGATGAAGCGCTTTGGTTATCATAAAGGCTTTGCCCTTGGATCAATAGCTGGATCTAGTTGTTTAGGAATGTTAATTCCGCCGAGTGTTTTAATGATTGTTTGGGGTATTTTGACAGAGCAGTCCATTGGCCGAATTTTTGCTGCGGGGGTTTTCCCCGGTGCTTTATTAATGTCGTTATTTCTTATCTATGTTATTTTCATGGCGCTTTGGAAGCCTGAGATCGTAGGTGAAGGTAAGTATTCAGAAGTGGAAATTGATAAGCAATTAAATGGGGATAAAGAGGATGAGGTTTCTATACCTCAGTTCCTTATAAGTCTGGGTGGTATATTTCTTGTTATTTTTGCCGTTCTTGGTGGAATTATAACTGGGTTCTTTACGCCTACAGAAGGTGCTGGTGCTGGTGCTATTATCGGATTGGCTCTTGGTATTATTAAAGGAATGCGATTTCGTGATGTTATCGATGCGATTTTATCGGTTGGGAGGACATCTGCACCAATCCTTTTATTGCTTGTAACAGCAGCTCTTTATTCAAGAACTTTAGCTATGACAGGTATGGCAAATGCGATTGAAGGAGTATTTCTAAATTCTGGAATGGAGCCTTGGATGATTATCAGCGTTATGGTAATGATTTGGTTTTTACTGGGTATGATCATCGATTCAATTTCAATTATGCTTTTGACGGCGGCCATTTTTGCACCGATTGCAATGAAAATTGGATATGATCCCATTGCTTTTGCTATAATTGCGATCATTGCTATCGAAGCTGGATTATTAACTCCACCATTTGGTTTGCTTGTTTATACTGTAAAAGCTGCAATTCATGGGCAGGGTGAAAGCGTGTCAGTTATGACAATTTTTAAAAGCTCTACTCCTTATTGGATGATAATGCTTGTTTGCATGGTGGCTATTGTTATATTCCCAGAAATAGCAACATTTCTTCCCAACGCTTTATTTTAACAAGCCAACCTTCCGTATACAATTGAACTGATTCAAACAATCATTTCCATTAGAAAAATTTGAAAGTTTCTTACTTGTGAAAGTATTTAAGCCTGATTCAGATTATTTTAAATGGGTAGGAAAAAATATTTGCAACTGCAATAACAATAAAATTTTAGAATAAATTAGCAAAGGAAGCAATTCTCAATGCCTTAAAAAGTAAAAGCATTTATATGTTTGATGATGATGATTTGTTACTAAGATTTTTGTTAACTTGACCGATATACAAGTGGAAATATACCATATTTTTAAAAATAAAGAATTTGTACTAAAAGAAAGAAGCGCTTTGACTGATCAAATTTTGGCATGATATTAAAGAAACAGGTGCAACAGTCTCAAGATTCATAGGTGATTGTGAAGTTGAATATTCGCCTAAGTTGGACCTTAATGATTTCAGAAAAGTAGAAAGCAGATAATTTTAAAACATGAATATTTGGTATGCTATTTGCAAATAACGCGTAATGGGAATGATTATTTGCGGATCTCCACGATTTTAATAACTTAATAGTTAATCAAATCATCATTCCCATATTCATATAATAAAACGACAACAATTATCTTTTTTTAGTTAAAATTAATAATATTAAATTATAACTTTTCCTATATATGGCAAATGTCTATTATCCTGAGCAAAATCTATTCCGTAACCAACAACAAATTCATCAGGAATATCAAATCCTATCCATTTAGAGTTAATAGGTGTTTCACGTCTAGAATATTTATTCAACAAACAACAAACTTCTAAGCTATTTGGGTTGCGATTTTTTAGAAGTTTAATTACCTGGTTAAGTGTATGACCAGTATCAATGATGTCTTCAACTAACAAAACATCTACATTTTTAATATCTGTATTAAGGTCTGTTAAAATTCTTACATTATTTGATGATTGCATAGCATTTCCATAACTAGAAACTGTCATAAAATCAATTTCAACTGGTATTTGAAATTCTCTAACTAGATCGGCAATAAATATAAAGGAACCTCTTAATAATCCAACTACTAATAGTTTAGATGTGTCTTTATAAAAGCTGTTAATTTCTGTTCCTAATTCAGAAATACGAGCTTTAATTTTTTTTTCAGAAATTAATGTGTCAATCTTATACTGAGGTGAGATAATATCCATGTGATACCGTAATATATATTATTTAATAAATTTAATGTTATATATTTTATAATCACTATTTATAGTAAAATACATAATATTTATTTATATATCGTATATTTAAAGCCAAAAAGGAGTAAAGATTGTTAATTTTAATTACCTCAGGAATTTTAAGCTTTATGATATTTTTCCCTACAGTTGTAGCTACCTCAGTTTTTAAGGTGTTAGACGAAGCTCAATCATCAAAGTTTTTAAGAATATTTTTTCCTAAATATTACTTTTTTGGATCAATTCTGAGTTGCTTAGGGATTGTTGCTTCAATTATAGATAACAATTTATTAGCTTTATCCGTTTTTATTTTCTTGATAATAACTTTTTTGTTTTCTAGACAAATTTTAACTCCAATTATAAATAAAGTTAAAGACGAACAAAACGAAGAGAAGTTTAAAAAACTTCATAGATTTTCAGTTATTATAAATTTTATTCAAATGATTTTTTGTATTGGTCTTTTAGTAAATTTATTAAGATAAAGATTATAGGAAATTTAGATGAACACTAGGGTTGTTATAATAGGAGGAGGGCCTTCAGGACTTTTACTATCCAAATTACTTTCATCAAAGGGTATAGATAATATAGTACTTGAAAAACAATCAAAGAAACATGTTATTGGACGAGTAAGAGCAGGAGTTTTAGAAAATGGTACTATTGAAATGCTTCGATTAGCAGGTGTTTCACAAAGATTAGATAAAGAAGGATTTATGCATGATGGTGTATTCTTGTCATTTAAAAATCATGGATTTAGAATTGATCTTAAAAAACTAACCAATAAAAATGTTACTGTCTATGGTCAAACTGAGGTAACAAAAGATTTATATGACGCAATAGAAAAATCTAATGGTATTATTTTTAATAATGCAAAAGAAGTTATACCCCACGAAATTAATAGTAAAAATCCATTTGTCACATTTAAATACAATGGATTGGAGAAAAAGATAAGCTGTGATTTTGTTGTAGGTTGTGATGGTTACCATGGAATTAGTAGAAAGATAATACCTAAAGAAGTAATAACTACTTATGAAAGAGTTTATCCATTTGGTTGGCTAGGCATTCTATCAGAAACACCTCCTGTTAGCGAAGAATTAATATATGCTAATCATGGTAATGGTTTTGCTTTAGCATCAATGCGTAATAAAAATTTAAGTAGGTATTATATTCAAACAGATTTAAAAGATGATATTGAAAACTGGAACGATAAAAAATTTTGGGAAGAGCTTAAAAAAAGATTGCCATCTGATGCTGCTGATAGAATTATTACAGGACCGTCAATTGAAAAATCTATTGCTCCACTAAGGTCCTTTGTTTGCGAACCAATGAATTGGAAGAGTTTGTATCTTGTCGGAGATGCAGCTCATATTGTGCCTCCTACTGGTGCAAAAGGATTAAATTTAGCTGTTTCAGATGTTTTTTACTTATATAATGCTATGAAAGAATTTTATTTATCAGGGAATAAAGACAGTTTGAATAAGTATTCTCAAAAGGCGTTATCAAGAGTCTGGAAGGCAACTAGGTTTAGTTGGTGGATGACAACGACATTTCATAAATTTCCAGAGCAATCATCTTTTGATCAACATATTCAAGATTCAGAACTTGAATATTTAGAAAATTCTATTGCATCGCAAACCGTTTTAGCGGAAAATTATGTAGGTCTCCCTTTTTAGATAACTTTTTTCAAGGAAACTTAAGTATATGAAATCTTTAATCAGAAGAAATTATGAGAAGCAACCAATAGCTGATTATCCTGATTATAAATCAAGTTCACTTCGGGCTCCTAAAAATAAAAAAATATATATACCTTCATCTATTTCTGAAATCTCTGGCCCTAAATTTGATAAAAATATCATAGGTAAGTTAGATAATGATTTAACTTTAAATTACTCTCATAATAATAAAATTCCAATAGGACAGAAAATTATTGTTCATGGAAAGATTGTAGATCAATATTATAAACCTATAGAAGGTGCTCTAATAGAAATATGGCAGGCGAATGCTTCGGGAAAATATCTGCATCCTAATGATCAAAGTAATGTGCCTATAGACCCTAATTTTTGTGGATCTGGAAGATATATAACTTCATCTGATGGCTCCTATGAATTTAGAACAATTCAACCAGGAGCTTATCCTTATCCTAATAGAGGAATTGAATGGCGTCCAATGCATATTCATTTTTCAATTTTTGGAAAAAGTTTTGGGCAAAGACTTATCACTCAAATGTATTTTCAAGGAGATCCATTAATCAAATTATGTCCTATGATAAACTCTATTCCTGTCTCTTATACACATCTCCGAGCCCACGAGACTAAGGCGAATCTC
>OJHD01000305.1_pt1 | contig 10456 bp, 2 predicted proteins | sample 1594981 | NCBI WGS metagenome assembly OJHD01 (sample SAMN05416720, study PRJEB24817) | seawater metagenome | isolation source: Sea water | place: Canada:Atlantic | collected 2013-07 | reverse complement strand
AGGCATGGGCGTACGCCCATTCGCCCAAGCGCAAACGGCACCCCCCACGCCTTTCGACTTTCCGCCGCTGTTGTCGCCGCCTTCCTTGCCGGCATCCCTCCCCCCGCTCGAACGTCCTGACGCCTCGCCGGAGTGCCCCGCACCGCGCCAGGCCGAGCGCGTAGAGCGCCCCGCGACCGCCGCGGCATTGTACGCTCTAGCCGCCAGGCGGCTGGCCGACCGCCTCGCCGACGACAAGTCCGCGTACGCGGTTTGCCCGGGAGACCCCGCAAAGCTTCGCGGCCTTGTCGACCAAATCGCCGAGAAGAACGCCGAAGGCAGAGCGCCTACGACGCGCCTCAAGGACGATTGGGGCTACAGGTGGTGGGTGAGCGCGTGCAACGCCCTACCCACGTGCCCGCTGCGCGACACCGAGCACCTTGACGTGGAACGCGAGGCGCTGGTAGCGGCTTACGCCGTCATGCATATGGCGGCGAATATGCGCGCTAGGTCTTCGGACCGCAGCGCAGCGAGCCCCAACAGCGCGTGGGACGCGTACAAGCGCGCGAGACACGTCCTAGCGGAGTGGGGATGCAAACTCCCGCCGCTGTCGGCGGTGCGCAAGACCTTGAAGGGCCTGTTGCGCAGCTACGTTGGCAAGTACGGGGACGAGGTCCTCGCCCCTAACCGCAAGAGGCCCTTCTATCGCATGCACGAGGACGCCATGCTGAAGGTTCTCGAAGGAGAATCGCTTCCGGCGTGGACGCGCGCGCAGAAGAGGATGATCAAGCGCGCGATCGCCTTCAGCCGCTGCACTGGCGCTCGAAAAGCAGAGCTATGCAAGGACGGCGGCGACCATCACTTCACGCGCGGCCACGCAACGTGGTACGTCAAGGGGCGCGAAGTTGCGCCGACCTTAGCCAACATAGCGAGGGCTGACAGGCTGCGGCTGCGCCCGACAGCGAGCAAGGCGGACCCCTACAACATGCATTGGGGGTCGCACGAAATGTGGTTCGACGTGGTGGAGTAAGTTCTTTTTACCCTTGCCTCAAGCTAACAATGTAAGCAATGTAACAAGTAATAACGAAGTGGCATGGGAAGCGGAGCAAACTCCCCCCCCCGCACATTGGCGAGGGTAAGAAGAAAACACAGCAACCAAGCAGCCAAACGGAGCGGAGCTCCGAGGCCCAAGCTAAACGTCGCAATAACGGCCGGTGAAGACGGCCGAGCGCGCCCGCAAGGAGCCCATTGAAGGCAAGCGTGATGATGAATTCCTCTCAAGAGGAGGAGCATGAGCTGGCTGAGAGGGCTGAAGGGAAGCGCCAGAAGCCGCCGGCGCGCCACGGCGACTCGCGGAACGAGAGCCGGCGGGAAGCGGCGGCGAAGAATTGAAGTTAGGGCGAGCCGGTGCCCGCCTGCGGCGACGCCTCGACTTAGAAGAGGACGGTGGGAGTTGAGATGCCGGAGGTGTTGAAAATGGCGCCGTCTCAGGCGCCACCGCCGCCGAAGGTTCCGCCCGCGCACAAGCGCGAGAGCGGGGTGTTGAAGGTGGCGCCAACACAGGCGCAGCAGCCGCCGAAGGTGCCGCCCGCGCACGAGCGCGAGGCGGACGACGCCTTGACTTAGAAGGGGTCGGCGGCGGCAAAGACGCCGAAGGTGTTGAAGGTGGTGCCGTCTCAGGCGCCGCCGCCGCCGAAGGTGCCGCCCGCGCTCGAGCGCGAGGCGGACGAGAGTGAGGAGCCGAAGACGACCGACGACCCTCTGAGGGGGTCGCTGAAGACGCGAGACGAGGTCGAGCCCTACCGAGCCGAGGACCTCCTGACTGACGAGAGAGAGGGACTTCGGGGGAGGGAGGCTCAAGGAAAGGGACACCCTCCGCCACCTCAGAAGTAGAGGTTTGGCAAACCCCCGCCAACATGGCACCCGGAAGTGCCAACACATCACGCATGTCAAAACGAGCATAGCGCGTGTGAGCCTCGCTTGACCAGCCGCCATGAGCCACTGCCAACAAAGGGTCATGAGCACGCGCCCTATTATAGGCTTCAACCCTCAGACCGTGGAGGCCATACGTGGCGGCCTCCTCGTCTGAGGTTACTTTTGCATACAAGCGGCGCGTGCTCGCGAGCGCATTGGAGTAGGTGAGCGGGCGCACGCGATCGACGTCCCTGAAAAAGGGACTGTTGGGAGGGCGCGGCGGCGACGAACCATCGTTTGGAAAGAAGCCCCAAAAGGCTCTAATCCAAAAGAGGATATTGAATACTTCCTCATCCGCCACACCTAGATAAACCCAGTCTTCATTGCCCGCAGCCTCGGCACGCTCAAGGCGAGGATCTTGTTTAATCACCTTGAGGCGCATGGCAGCGCACGCCACGCCGCCAAAAGAGCGAATCTCAACGTCGCACACCATGAGGTGCTTCGTGTCATCGAAAGAACCTGCTCCTGTGAAAGACTTAGGGCACGGGGACTCTGAGCGAGAGAAGGAGAAGAAGAGCATGACCATGAGGAGTGCAGATTGCACCTCCTCGAAACTAGACATGTCTACCGCTTCTAAAGCGGCGCGCAGCACAGACAGGGGCACAGCCTTGCGAGGCTCGCGAGCCACCCACGCCACCACAGCAACGCTTTGCATGTAGTCATCCCATTCCAAAACCCCATAGATCGGGTCCGGTTGATGATTCCACTTAAACCATGTCCGGAGAGCCCAAACATAATTGGAGATGGAAGTAGCTTTGAGCTCAGTCTCATAGACCAAGTAAGCCACCCAAGTGGCTAACTTCCCCCCACGCAAGGGGTCGTCAGCCACTATGATGCGAGGCCAGCTGTGGCGCTCCGCCACCATGAGCCAGTGGCCACGCGCCGCACTCATTGAAGAGTGTGCCGAGACACTCAAGCGATCCGCCACAATGGCAGAAACTGAGGATTTGACCCCCTCATTGGGGAGACCCTGATAAATGCTCGCTCGCGGGTAAGAGACAGAGAGAGCTACAGGGATAGAGGCACCCCTGCGTCCGTGCCCGTCACCTGCTGCGTCACTGGGGAACTCGGGACCAGAAGTGGAGCACGTCACCGTACCTGGAATGGCTGTGACAGAAGGGGAAATTTCCAAACCCTTGACACCCCCTGAACCTGGCACCTGTGAGAGCTCGATGCCGACAGGCAGCAAAGAGGAATGAGACTCACAAAACTTATGAAAAGAGGCGAGGGGGTCGGGGCGAGAGAGTGCGTCCGCGAAGATGTTGTCGTGGGTGGAGATCCAAGAAAACTCGAACACACACTCAAAGGAAATGGCTAGATGAAAGAGATGCAAAATGAGATCAGAGAGACGCTCAGCCTTGCTCCAGCCCTTGACGGCTGAAAGCTGAAAAGCTTGATTGTCTATTGCAAAAGGGACCACCTTCTTCTTCCAAAGGTGGCCCAAATCCCTAGCAGCTCTGACAACAGTGTCACCCTCCAAAGTGTCTATGGGCTGGCGAGAGGCCGAAGCCCCATAGCGCCACCAAGAGAAGCGACCACAGAAAGAGAGATACCCCCCTCCCACATAGCGAGAAGACTTCGAAGCATCCGTTGCGATGAGGGGAGCACGATCAAACTGATCGTACGAAAAGTAACCCTTCCCCTCATTCAAACTAAGGAGATGGGATGCCCAATTCAAATCCCTAGCACAAGATTTGGAGTTGCGGCGACGTGACTGAGGATGAAGCAAACCCCGAGAGAGAGCAAAGAGGTTTGCTAAGAGGCAAGAAGCACCAGGAGGGAGAGTGAGAGCGGCGCGTTGAAGGCAACCAGCAGATTGCTGGATCTCTTTTAAAGAAAGAGACTTCTTGCTAGCACATGCGCGAAACGCAGCAATGTACTGAGCAACCTTGTGTTCTTCTAAAGAGCGAGCACGGGACACAGAGTTCCACCAAAACCCGATGACTAGCTGGTTCTGGGCACCCGGCTTGTGCTTCGACTTTTTGACTGGGGCACCCAAAAATTCCAAAAATTCGGCCAGACAGGCGGCTTCCCTGTCTACTTGAGATTTGATGCGCCCTATGATGGACATGTCGTCGACATGGATAGGCATGGGGAGAGTGAGGGCGCCCTCAGAACGAGCCATGCCTATGACTACATCTGAGAGAAAGATTTTGAACGTGCCTGGCAAGCCCTTCGCGCCGAAATCCCCACAGATATGCCAGTTGAGCCACTCTTGGTCGGAGCCCTCATCTGCATCTGGATTGTCAGGATGAGGGGACCAAACAAAGAGAAAGAAGGGCCAAAGGAGAGGAGACAACGGGAGCAACGGGAAGGCAGCGTCTATATCATGAACGGACATATGAAAGGCCTTCTGAAGATAGCGAGCTATCTCAGAGGCACTGCGCAGAGAGTGGCGCAAGTGATCATCACATGACGCGTCATTGAAACCTGTCCTAGAGTGATCACTGATTGGGCGGTAAGCACCCGGCTCACTAGACTTAGGGACAGCCCCTAGTGGGAAGACACACCACGAGGGGAGAAATGATGAGAGCTGCTCACGAAAACTAGAGGGCTCAAAAGGGAACAAAGGATAAGACTTATGATTGATCAAGCGTTGATGAATATTTTTCGACACCTCAACCTTGGCCTCAATCGCTGATACATAGTTCTTGAAGAATCGCCTGCCGGGAAGCTTAGAAGGCGAGAAGCCCAAATCAAAACCCCATCTGAGGCCTTGGTGGACGTAGTGTGCGTGAAGGGGAGTGACAAAACCCCTAGAGACCGCCCGATAGAGGATAGGAATGAAGACCTCATAGGCAATAGATACGCCAGGGAGCGCGAAAGCACCTGTGGAGACAACTAATTCGTGCAAAGCGCGCCACCTGGCTACCCCCTAGTTGACCCTCGACTGACACTTGCTAGAATTGTCGCAAGAGACGCGGGGGTGCTTAGACTTGCATTGTGCGCCAGGACCCTTGCCTGAAACCCACTGATTGCACACATGGTTAAAGGGGCAAGACCCATCAGCATTGAGCTTGATGTGATCCTGGCCCAAGTTGTAGGCGGCGCAGGGGCGAGCGAGCGCGTCCGAGTTGAATTTGCCATTCCACACCGGGGGTGTAATTTGAAGGGAGGAATTTGCGCCTGTAGATGGGGGAGACTGGCCAGGAGGGGGTTGAGATTTTTCGTCGAGAGGTCCTGCCGCCTTCACAGCCTTGGCGAGGAAGGTGTCGACGCTACCTAAAGATGTGGCAGTGGCAAGTTGCCAGCCACAACCCGAATCGATCTTGTTGATGTAGAGGAGAAAATGCTCGAAAGCAACCTTCCAACCCTTGAATGGAATGATGTCATAAACAACTTCCACTAAAAAGGGACCCAGGATCACGGCGTTAGCGAGGCCGGTGGCGCTGAGAATGGACTGCCAAACAACTAGCATGTGAGAGAAGGCATCCGAGTTCAGAGGACGCTTTAGATCCATTGAGATAGTAGAGGTCGAAAGGGATGACGTAGAATCTGAGAGAGTGAGGGAGGCTTTAGAGGAAACCGAAAGTCTATGCACCACCTGAGAGCTGATAGCGAAGACAAAGGATAGAGCGCCCGAGGTCTGAGCTCTAGGGGCAGAGATCTTAGCATCCTGGGATCGAAGAGGGAGAGCAGAGCAGATCTTCTCCAGCTTGGACACGAGTGCATCCGAGACCGCATCATCAGACATACGGCGGATGAATTCAAACCTGCCATCCTCAACAGAAATCCTACCAACAGCAATCGCTGCAGAGAGATCGCTAACTGACAACGAAGTGACATCTAAAGGAGTGCCACTAGGGGCACGCTTGGAAAGGGCCTGCAAAGTGTTAAGAACAGAGGGCTTCAGGATCTGGAGCCAAGAGAGAGGCAAAATGTGCTTGCCTGCATCACCCATAGTGAGAGTAGTAGCAGCACCAGTAGCGCCTGCAATGACTGCTACATTTGAGATGAGAGCTCTTGCGAGAATGCAAGTATTATCACCGGGACAATTTGGATCATTACCCGCACAGCTGAGACAGACAGACTGACCCAGAGGGAGGTTGAATGAAATGAGCATCCAGAGAAAAGGACGGGTGAAGTTGACATTAGGAAGAGGGAGAGTGAAGTCACAGTAGGTGATGAGAGAGAAAATGGTAGAGAAGAAGACATAGAAGAATATGAATTGAGAAGGAATCTGAACGAGGTCTCTAATAGAACCATTCAGAGCATCCTCAACGCACCAAGTGAAGTTCTGGCAGAAGAGAGGGAGGCAGACAGAGAGGAGAGCCCCTTGTCTACCCTTAGAAGTGAAGACAAGAGAGTGGGCGATATCCCACAAGGCCAAGAAGACATGCTTGGATGGCTGGGGACCCCACTTGGACCTAGGCCGGATAGCCAGAGTCACAGGGAACCATCGAGACCAAACAAACTCGAAATCAACAAGGCGAACCCAATCCACAAGGTAATGATAGTGATAGTCAAAGCAAGTAACCCTTGGTGAGGTAGTGGTAGTAGCTGCAAGTGAAGTACACCATTCCAAGAGAGATGCCTGAGAGAGGAGCTCCAACACAGCAAGACCCTGGTCTGAAGTGGCGAGCATGGAGCCCTGAGTGTTGAACACAGCACTAGCACGAGCAGCTAGTAGAGGTGGGAGAGAGAGGTGGGGTGCAAGAGGTGCAAGAGGGAGTGACTCAAGGTGAGAAGACCCCATGGAAGAGGGTACACCAACACTGAGAGAGGGGTCAAGCCATGCATAAGACCCCGAGGGCGCGGCGCGCGGAGCGAGAGATGTGTCAGCACGCGGCAGAGAGGTGAGAGAGAGATTGTGCAGAGCCCTCACATGCTCACGAGGCATGCCTTGAGAGGGAGAGGGTGTTGGATGATCACCATGCTGGTGAGGTGAGGTGAAGCATGGCACAATGAGTGAGCCCAGTGGCGCCCTGACACAGCACGCGAGCGAGGCAGACGAGGGCACGGGAGGGAAAGCAGGAATCGCGATCACAGGAGTGGGCGATGAAAGTTGGGCGCGCATGCATGCAGCAAGCGCGAGGAAAACTGAGAAAAGCATGATGCTCGATGAAAGAAAGCGAGCTGAGGTGAATGAATGATTCAAAGTAGGGGTACAACCAGATTGAGAGGGAAAAGAGAGGGGGGGGGGAGAAAACACCAAAAACCCCTCTCTAGCTAACTAATCGGCTGCGGGCTAAAAAGAACTCACAGAGACGTAAGGTTGTGCCTACACGTTGCAGTAAGTTCTTTTTACCCTTGCCTCAAGCTAACAATGTAAGCAATGTAACAAGTAATAACGAAGTGGCATGGGAAGCGGAGCAAACTCCCCCCCCCCGCACATTGGCGAGGGTAAGAAGAAAACACAGCAACCAAGCAGCTAATGACGCTAGGAACCGAACACTCTCTATTCCTAACTGACTGCAAAGAAAAAAGACGCAAATGGTGGTGCACAAGGGAGCCCGGTCGTCCCTGCCCCAAGGCACCACACACAGACTACGCCTATGAATGACATGACACGGCACAGACAGAGGCAAACATACCACTGCTGCAAACGCAATTACAACAAAGACAAGCAAACTCGCATGACCAAAAACGGTCCACGCAGTACAGGCGTGACGAGAGACAAGCAACATGATGAGGGTAGGGAGGGGCCAGGGAGGGAAAACAGCATGATGAAAGCTCTGAAAGAACGAGCAAGAAGAATGACTCAGTGAGCAATTCAAAAGAGGGGTACAACAAGAATGAGAGGGAAAACAACTAGGGGGGGGAGAGTACCAACTAAGACCCCCTAAGCTGCTAGTGACTTGCTGCTGCGACAAAGCAATAATTAACTCACCGTTGCGTAAGGCTTTGGCCTACACGCTTGAGTAAGTGAATTATTCTTTCTCGCAGCCAAAGTCGAGTACATGAAACAAATGTATATATAATACGAAGTGGCATGGGGAGCAAGCCAAGCCCCCCCCCCGCACATTGGCGGGGGAAGAGAAAGAACTACACTACCAAGCAACATGCCAAACGGAGCCGAAGGCTCCGCGGCCCAAGCTAAGCAACATAGCGGCCTTGAAAAACGGCCGCGCGCGCCCGCAAAGAGCCCAGCGAAGGAAGCCGAGAGGATGAGTTCCTCTCAGACGGAAGCTTGTGAGTAGGCGAAGAGGGCGCCCCAGCCCAAGCCGGCGACACGCGGCGGCTCTCAATACGAGAGGCGGCGTAGAGCGGCGGCGAGGAAGAAGAGAAGGCGACGCGCTGCGGCGCGCGCTTGCGGCGCCGCCTCGAGGGAGACTTCGAGAGAGACGGCGGCGGCGTCGCAAGAGTTGACGCCAGCGCCGCCTCCGGCGACGGTGACGCCGGCGGCGCCCCCGCCGGAAACGCCCTCTCCGAGGGCGCCGAAGGTGGGCGCTCCTTCAAGGAAGGAGCGCGCTCACGGCGCCGCCTCGAAGGAGACTTAGAGAGAGAAGGCGGCGGCGACGCAAGTGTTGACGCCGGCGCCGCCTCCGCCTGAGGTGCCCCCTCCGAGGGCGCCGGAAGTGGGCGCGCCCTCGGACGAGCGGGAAGAGCCGAGGTCGAGCGCTGAGTAGAACGAGGGCGCGCGCGACCGAGGCGAGGTCCTGGCTGACGAGAGGGGGTGACCTCCGGGAAGGGAGGCTCAACCATAGAGGGTGGGTCTGAACCCCCGGAAGCTGAGGATGATGACTTACCGGCTACCATAGCCGCCGGAAGAGCCAGCACATCCGATATATCAAACCTGGCGTAGCGAGTATGAGCCTCACTAGACCAGCCACCGTGAGCCACAGCAAGCAGAGGGTCATGAGCCCTGGCGCGGTTGTAGGCTTCTACTCTCAGACCGTGGAGGCCATAAGAGGCGGCCTCCTCGGCTGAGGCTACTTTTGCGTACAAGCGACGAGTGGTCTTGAGGGCGTTGTCGTAAGTGAGGCAGCGATGCCCATCGCAGTCCCTGAAGAAAGGGCTATCCGCCGGGCGCGGGGGAGAGGAGCCATCCTTTGGGAAGAAGCCCCAAAAGGCGCTAAGCCACATGAGGATATTGAATACGCCATCAGCCACACCTAACAACACCCAATCCTCATTACCTGCAGCTTCGGGGCGCTCCATCCTTGGATCCTGCTTAATAGACTTGAGCCGAATGGCTAGATAAGCCACCCCCTTGAGGACACGGATCTCTACATCGCAGACCATCAGATGCTTAGTGGGATCAAAGGAGCCTTTCCCAGTGAAAGATTTAGGACAAGGAGATTCAGATCGAGAGAAAGAGAAGAACATCATAACCATGAGAAGGGCGGACTGCACTTCCTCAAAGCTAGACATATCAACAGACTCTAAAGCAGCCTTCAAGACGGCTAGAGGGACTGCCTTGCGAGGCTCGCTAGCACACCATGCCACCACACTGACGCTCTGCATGAAGTCGTCCCACTCGAGCACACCGTAGACGGGGTCCGGCTGATAGTTCAACTTGAACCACGCGCGCAGCGCCCACACGTAGTTTGATATCGAGGTCGCCTTCAGCTCCGTCTCGTACACCATGTACGAGACGAATGTGGCGAGCTTGCCGCCCCGAAAGGGGTCGTCCGCCACAATGACGCGCGGCCAGAGATGGCGATCAGCCACCACTACCCAATGAGAGCGCGCCGCCTCCATAGAGGCGTGAGAAGAGTCACCCAAGCGATCCGCCATGATGGCCGAAACTGAGGATTTGATTCCCTCATTTGGGAGGCCCTGATAAATGCTCGCCCTAGGGTAAGAGACAGATAGGGCTATGGGAAGAGAGGCGCCCCTGCCTGAAGGTCCATCTCCTGCCTCGTCGCTCGAGAACTCAGGACCAGAAGTGCTGACAGTAAATGCACCTGGGACAGCTGTAGTGGAAGGGGAGACCTCAAGAGCCTTGACACCACCTGAACCGGGCACCTGTGAGAGCTGAATGCCACTAGGCAAATGAGACGAGTGAGACTCACAAAATGAGAGAAAAGAGGCGAGAGGGTCAGGGCGAGAGAGCGCGTCCGCGAAGACGTTGTCGTGCGTGGAGATCCAGTTAAATTCGAAAATACACTGAAAGGAAATAGCAAGGGAGAAAAGGTGGCGAATGAGATCAGACAACCTCTCGGCTTTGCTCCACCCCTTGACAGCAGACAACTGGAAAGCACTATTGTCAATCGCAAAGGGGACTACCTTATGTTTCCGAAGGTGACCCAAATCCCTTGCAGCCCTGACCACGGTGTCCCCCTCTAAAGTGTCTATGGGCTTGCGCGAGGCAGAGGCACCATAACGCCACCATGAGAAACGACCGCAGAAAGAGAGATAGCCGCCTCCTACATAGCGAGAAGACTTGGAGGCATCAGTGGCTACGAGAGGAGCTCGACCGAAACGGTCGTAAGAAAAGAAACCCCTCCCTTCGTTAAGAAAGAGCAGACGAGAGGCCCAGTTCAAATCTGCCTTGCACGCCTTGGTGTTACGGCAGCGGGCGCAAGGGTGAATGAGACCACGCATCAGAGCAAAGAGG
>OJHD01000304.1_pt1 | contig 10499 bp, 18 predicted proteins | sample 1594981 | NCBI WGS metagenome assembly OJHD01 (sample SAMN05416720, study PRJEB24817) | seawater metagenome | isolation source: Sea water | place: Canada:Atlantic | collected 2013-07 | reverse complement strand
TCAAATCAAATATGGACGCAATTGTCAAAAACCTTAACTTCGGCGAAGAAGCCCGAGTTAATGTATTTAAAGGAATAGAGAAACTCACAAAAGCTGTTAGCTCCACATTAGGGGCTAGCGGCAAATGTGTAATGTTGGAGGATCACACCGGAAATCCGATAATAACTAAGGATGGTGTAACAGTAGCAGACTCGATCATCTTGCGAGACCCAGTAGAAAACATGGGTGCAACACTTTTAAAAGAAGCAGCAAGAAAAACGGTGAGAGAAGCCGGTGATGGTACAACTACTGCAACTGTCTTAGCTCACTCAATATTAACCGAAGCCTATAAGGTTGCGGATAAAACAAACTCAAGAGAGTTGAAAGAAGGTATTAATGCAGGTGTCCAAAAAGTAATTAGTTACTTAGAATCTGTATCTGTACCAGTTGAAGGAGATATGATTGATCAAATCGCAACTATCTCTACTAACAACGATCCAAAGCTAGGAAAGATTATAGCCGACGCTTTTAGAGCCGTAGATAACACGGGGATTGTAATGATGGAAACATCAGCAGACGGAAAAACAAGTGTTGAAGTTGTAGATGGCGTTCAGTATGATAAAGGTATTACGAACTCTCACTTTATAACAAACACGCAAAATAAATCAGCTGAACTTGAAAACGCATTAGTATTATTAGTTGAATCACCAGTTGATACAATTAGGCAGATTCAGTCAGTGCTAGAGTATGTAATAAAAAACAATAAGCCTTTGCTGATTATCGGCGATTTAGAACAAGGTGTTTTATCTGCTTTAGCTATGAATAAAAAGAAAGGTAACATTAAAGTAAATGTTATCAATGCACCAACTTACGGGATTAGTAAGAAAGAAGTACTAGACGATCTAGCTCTTCTAACAGGTGCTACCATTATAAATGAAGACTTAGGTGACGATATGGATTTAATCCAAATAGAGCATCTAGGAACGTGTTTAAAGAGTGTAACTACTCACGAAGAAACTATCCTGCAGTTCGAAGAACCAACAGAAGAAGTTTTAAACATTATAGGGGATATAAAAAAAGAATTATTAAAAGATAATCCACCTTATAAAGTAATCAAACTAGAAAAAAGATTAGCAATGCTTGCGGCTAGAATAGCTATAGTAAAAGTAGGTGCAAATTCTGATATCGAATTAAAAGAAAAAACAGATCGCGTCGAAGATGCTGTCTGCGCTACAAAAGCTGCTATCAAAGAAGGTATAGTGCCTGGAGGTGGAATTGCACTGCTAAATGCATCAACAAGTTTAGTATCTAAGTCAAAGGGTGAAACAGTGCTCCTAGAAGCAATTAGAGCACCTTTTAAGATCATACTAGAAAATGCTGGTATAACAGATGTGGAATTGCCAAAAGCTAAAGGAAGAGGATTAAACGTGGTTACAGGAAAAATGGTAAATATGATTAAAACAGGTATTATTGATCCTTTACTAGTTACCAAAAGCGCTCTTCAGAACGCAGCTTCAGTAGCGACAACTATATTATCAACTGATTGTGTAATCAATAATTTAAGAATTGATGAAAGCGATAGGTAGAAATATAATAATAGAAAAGATAAAAGAAGGAACTACTCGCACAGAGGGTGGTTTACTTCTTGCAGAAAACCAGCGAGATGATATTCGCTATGTAGAAGCCAACGTATTATCGGTGGGTGAACAAGTTGAAGGGTTAAAAGAAAAAGACAAAGTGTTCTTTGACCGACACGCTGGGCATAAAATAGAAATAAACAAACAAACATATCACGTTATTAAAGCGCAAGATGTAGTTGTTGTTTTATGAAAAGGCTAGACGCAGACGATCTTAAGGATATGAATCTGTTTAAACATTATCGTATAATACGTAAATGGGCTTGCAGAAACAACAACCTTAATGATGCTGACCTAGAGCTTTTAATTTATCTAGATTGCATGGATATGTTTACAAAAAAAGATTTCGAAGCTGGTAGTTATTCCTATAGTTGGGATAACCGCCGGTGGAATCGATTACTTAAAGAAGGCTGGATAGTTGTGTGGAGGCCTAGAAATAGGACGACTCAAAGGTATCATATATATAAAGTTTCATTTAAATGCAAACATTTAATTAAACAAATGTATAGAATTATACTAGGGCAAGATGATTTGCCTACAAGTACGCACAGAAACAGTATTATGAAGGGTAAGACGTATACAGATAAAGTTCTTATAACTTCTATTAAAAATGTAAACAAAGACAAAGAAAGATAATATGGAAACACCAAATAAAATGATAGGCGGGATTGCCGGAGCTATGGCTCAGCAACCAGGAGTGCTTGGAGGTACAACAAATTTAGGAGTACAGCCTCAGCAAGGCGCAGCAAGTGTAGGACCACAACAACCTCCTCCGGTTTTTAATCCAAATGAAATGTTAGCAGGCCAAGGAATTTATGGAGGTGCTCAAGCACCGGGAACTGCTTTTAAAATGGAAGGAGATTCTCCTTTAGAAGGCAATGCTTTCGTTGGAGCGTTAGAAGCTGCTAAAGCGGGTGGCGAAAAATCTTTTAGTGTAAACGGAAAAACATACCCTGTAAAATAAAAATTATGAAAAAAAATATAAAAACATTAGCTAATCAAAAGCTACAAGGACAAGTAGGTGAAAATGCAGTATGGGACGGACCTTTAAGCAAAGAAGGTTTTCCAATGGGTGTAGGTTCTAGCTCAGGTATTACAGGCATGCAAGTGTCTAAGTATCCTTGTGATTACAAAGGCGGACCAATTACGCAACTAGCAAAGGTATATAAGTAATGGCTAGTTCTAAATTTTCATCTCCGTTTTTTCAAAAATCCCCACTTTATGGAGCTTATTCCTCTGGAGCAGATGCAATGGTTACTGTTTCTGATGCCCCTCATTATGAAAAGCTTCAAAACGACATATTAGGAGCTACACTAGCTGCTCTTCCTACCGAAGAAGAAAAAGGTGAAGCGCAAGTAAAAAAAGCTGATAGAAGAGACGCAAGAGTAAAAGCAGGGGGAAGTAAAGTTAAACAATTCTTAGATAAAAATAAATTAGGATTTTTAACAAGCAACAAATACAAAAAAGATGCTGACGGTGATTTATCAACAGTAGATAAAGGCAATGAAAAATATCAAACTAAAACAGCAAAAATAAGAGAAAGCGGAAATGCAAAAATTACCAATGCTCAAAAAAATAAAAATGCTAAAAGCAAATGCACCAATGGAGTTGATCGTGTAACTAGCGCAGGTACGGTTATTTGTAATAAATAAAAAATAAAATTATGCATAAAGGACATTACGGAGAATACAGCGGAAACGCAAAATGGTCAAAAGTAACCTCATCTAACATGGGAGCTACTAAGCGAGATGATGAAGCACATATGCAATATCTTAAAGAAGATGTTGATTATGATAACAAGCACGGTCATAGCGATTCATCTATGACAGCAGATGAAAAGCATATTTCAAAATTAGCTGGCGATTTAAAATACGACGAAAAAAAACACTAAACAATTATGGAATCTAACAAACAAGAAGAATCAAACTTATTAAATGACAATCCAATAGCTGCTCAAGCAGGGGGATCGTGGTTATCTAAACATATGGGAGGTGGAGTATCGCCTTTGTTTTCAAAAGGGTCTATGGCCTATCAAAAAGAGGAGGAAGGTTCTCCGGCAAAGCACGTTAAATATACTAAAAAAAATATAAAAGGTGAAGACCAAATGGTTCCTACGCAGCACAACCACAAGCCTAAAGAGCCAGGCGCCAGACCTCCAAAACCTGCTAAACCTACTGCAGCGCAACAAGGCCGATATAAAGCTCAAGCAGTTAGAGATTTAAAAGCAAAAAAAGCTAAGGCAAAAGCAAAATAAAAATAAAACAGAGAGGACTGTACAAACCTCAGCCAAACACTAACACTAACACTAACACTAACAAAACAAAAAAATGGCACAATTTTTAAAAGTAGAAGCGCTAGCAGCTGGACAAGCTGTAACGTTAATCCCAATCGCAGAAATCGCTGGAATGCTAGCAACGTCTGACGCAACAGACACAGAATTAGTAATTACTATGAAAACAGGAACTGTTGGAACATACACTATTACAGTGGCTGATCCACTAGGAGGTTTAGACTCCATGTACAAAGTTTTCAATGATGCTATTACGGCTAATCCAGGGGGAGTAGTATCAACAGTAGTACCACCTTTGACAACTGCACAAGTACCGCTTGCACAATCAGGATTACAAGGACGAATTGAAGTTACGGCGCAGGCTGTTTACACTCAGTTTGCATCTTGCTTGTATACTGTGTAATTATGAAATCAAGAGGCTTAGGGGACAGCATAGAAAAGTTTACTAAGGCTACTGGCATTAAAACAATGGTTGACACAATGAGCAAGGGATTAAACGTCCCTTGCGGTTGTGAAGCCAGAAAAGGGGCATTAAACAAAATATTTCCTTACAAAAAATAATACATGGCTTTTAAACTTAATACACCGCCTTATAGAATAGACAACACGCCTATTTATAAAGTAGACATGGAAGATGGTGTTATGGGTAAAGCTAATAATAATGGCACTATAATAATTAATAAAGACTTAGATCCAAGTCAGGTACATGACGTAGTTTCTCACGAAAAAATTCATTTAGAACAAATGAAAAGAGGTGATTTAGATTATGATGATGACTTTGTATATTGGAAAGGTAAAAAATATTCAAGAGCTGATATGGAAGAAGGGGCAAAAAATTTACCCTGGGAAGCTGAAGCTTATAAAAGAGCATAAAAATAAAAAAAAATGGCATACAAACCAACATACGGAGAAGCTAGAACTTCAGGAATAATGAAAACTAAAGAGCTAGCAAGCAAATCTGGTCTTTTTAATTTAGGAGAAACAAATCCTATAAATCACAATTTATCTAGTGGGGGAGAGCACACGCACATAGAAAACAGTGATAAATACACCTTTCAAGAAAACGTAAAACCTGGAACTGAAAGGCAATCAAGAAAAGGAAGAAAACAATTATCAAGAAGCATGGCCGACGCTGCTAACGCGCAAGCGCAAGGTTTTGAGGGGACACAGTATAATACTCAAGGCCATATGAGAGGTGGTTCAAAAGGTAGTATTAAATTATTTACAAACAAAAATATACTAGAAGCTAGTACAGGGACTAGAGGAGGCGGATCATATGGTAATGCGGTTTCAACAGAAGCTACATACGAACCAGTAGAAGCGCGGGATGTTCGTAAGCAATTAAGAGCAACTGGATCTGCTAGTATAACCGATGGAGTTGTTAGCTCTGGAACTACACAAACAAGAACAGCTACCGGGTCTACAAAAAGGGACTTGAGTACCCAAGCTAGAAGAGCTGATCGTGACGCTAAAATTGCTGTAAAGAAAAATTTAAAAACACGAGTAGAAGGGGAGCGTTCAAGAGATATGCTAGAAAGAAAGCAAGCAAGAGAAAAAATGATTGCTGAACGTAAAAATAAAAAAACAAACAAAAAATAAAAATATGGCATTTTATATGAAAATGGGATCTAAATCCCTAAAAGCACAAATAAGTCCAGGCACCGGAATTAAAATGTCAGGAGGTCCTTTAGCTAAGCTTGAATGCGGCACCCCTACAACTCCTCCTTGTGATACAGAAAGAAAAATAAGCGAAGAAAGTTATAAAGGCGTCAAAGATGGTGTTAGTGGTACTTTTAATAAAGTAAATTACCAAACAGACTTTAAAATTGAAGGCGAAGGCAATCCTGGAGGTGGAAGTCCTGGCAAGGACGGTGATGGTGGTATAGAAGTGATACCTAGCGGTGGACGTATAACGCCTAAAAAGAAACCTAGTACAGGGTCAAAAAAACCGTTTTTCAACCCCGCTTTACCGGATCAAACTTATTCAGAGTTTGAATTAGCTGACTATGGATCTCCAGGCAAAACAGCTGACAAATATAAACCAACACCTGCACCTAAGCCTAAATATAGTAACTCTCAAAGATCAGATCTTCAGTTTGTGCCAGATATCCCGCCGCCCATAGTACCAAAAGAAGATCCAGAGCCAAAGCCAGGACCCGGAGGAAGTGTTCCAGGTAGAGGAAGAAAAAAGATTACACTTAAAAAACCAAAAATTTCACTGCCATCAGGAAGCGGATCATCTAAAGGAAGCGGATGCCCTGGAGGAAAGAAAAATTGCGGTGCAGTAAATAAGTAATAAATGAAAAAAATTTGGGAATGGCTAAGCGGTAACGTTATCAAAGATGTTGGTGACGTTATTGACAAGCTTACAACTACAGACGAAGAAAAACTTTTAATAAAAAAAGAAATTCAAGTTATAGTTGAAAATGCCGCAGCTAATGCAGAAGACCAAATAACAAAACGTTGGGAATCTGACATGACCTCTGATTCGTGGCTTAGCAAAAACACGCGTCCTATGGCGCTTATATTCTTATCATTTATGGCTATAGCCTTTATATGGGTTGATAGTCATCACGAAATATCTTTTACTGTAGAACAGGAATGGATAGAATTATTAAAACAACTATTAACAACCGTATACGTGGCATACTTTGGTTCACGTGGTTTTGAGAAATATAAATCAATAAGTAATAAATAAAAAATGGGACAATACTCAATAACAGCCGGAACATTCGGCAAAGCTTTAGCCGTTACACCAGTAGCTATCGGTGCTCTAGATTCAAGATCTGCTTGGGAGTTTGAAAATCAATCAGGGAATTTAGGTAATAATTATACAGGATCACAGATATATGTTGGGGGCACAGGGAATGTAGATGTTATATTAGCGGGTGTTGTAGGAGCACAAGATACCGTTACTGGTTTAAATTTAGCGCCAATTTTCCCAGCAAACCCATCTTATCCTGGATTTTCAGGAGGTACGGGTTATACTACAGGGATTGGTTTAGCAACGTCAGCAACTAGCTTAGTTCATAAATCCCCTGCTAATCAACCAGCAGGCTTAGCAGTAGATATAACAGCAAATGTTATGGCAACTGTTGGAGCTGCAGGTTTAAATTATACTAACGGGGCATTTACTATTACCGCACAAGGTATTGAAGGTACGATTGGCGTTAATGGTGCAACTGGAGCTATAGAAACTGTAACCATAACAAATCTTGGTACAGCAAAGCCTTCTGACGCTTTCGCACCACAAGGAAGAGGAGGCGATGGAAATGGTCAAATAGTTGTCCAAAGCTTAGGGGAAGTTACTGCTATAACAATAAGGGCGGCAGGAACTAATTATTCCGTAGGAGATATTTGCACGGTAACTCAAGCTGGAAGTGGTGGAAATTGCACGTTTGCAATTGCAGCTGTTGAAAGCTTATTGCCAGCAGCAGGTGATGTTGTTCGCTTTGCAGCAGTTCCAGAAGGAACTATACTACCAGCAGCGGTTTCTTATGTTATAAGCACAGGTGACGCAACAGATTTAGTAGCACTAAAATAATAATAAAACACGTAACTATATCAATATAAACAATTAAATTAAATCAAATTATGGCTAAAGCTAAAAAAATTACAAAAGAGCAGTTAAAAACTGTAAATGAAAACCAAGATAAACTAATCAAATTGGTTAATCAAATTGGTATGATTGAAACTCAAAAGCATTCTCTGCTTCACGCTGTTGCGGATGTAAACAAAACGGTTGAAGAGTTTAAGGTTGAACTAGAAAAAGAATACGGATCAATAACTATTGATTTAAAAACTGGCGAGTATACTGAAGCTGAAGATAAAGATAAACTTAAAGTAACTAAGTAATGTCTTCAATTGTAAGAAAAATAAGTATTGGTTCGGATTACAAGAATGATGCTATGCACTATTCTGTAGGTCAACAAGTTTATGGCGGTCACGAGATTTCACATATACTTTTAGACGAATCTGATAGTTCTTACAATATTCACATAAAGAAAAACAACGAGGTAATGCCATGGAAGAAATTTAATTCTAACATGGCAATATCTGTTGAGTACGATTTAGAATATTGATGAGAAGTCTTTACGATTTTATTGTTGAACCGCTAGGTGATAAATACAGTAATAAAGTCAAGGTTGGAGATAAAGAGTTAATTGTAAATACAAAAATAGAAGATTTTAAATTTGTAAATAGATTAGCTAAAGTTTTAGAAACACCCAAGGCATTTAATACGGGTATTGAAATAGGTGATATAATTGTTATACACCAAAACGTGTTTAGAGTATTCTATGACATGAAAGGAATTAAAAAGAAAAGCAGATCTTGGTTCAAAGATGATTTACATTTTTGCGCTATAGATCAAATTTATTTATATAAAAATAAACATGGATATCACTCGTTTGGTGATAGGTGTTTTATTAAACCTATAAAAGATAATCAAGATCTAACGCTAGATAAAGAGCAAAGACTTATTGGTATATTAAAATATGGCAATAGCTCCTTAAACAAGCTAGGAATAAACCCAGGAGACCTAGTTGGATATACACCTAATGGTGAATGGGAATTTTTAGTTGGCGATAGTCGACTTTATTGTATGAAATCTAATGATATTGTAATTAAGTATGAACACGAAGGAAACGAAGAAGAATATAATCCAAGCTGGGCATGTAGCGGTTGAGGAATTAATTAAGGTGGCTAAAGAACCTATTGTAGATTCAGACGATGATATATCAGCTGACAGATTAAAAAATGCAGCTGCAACAAAAAAATTAGCAATATTTGATGCTTTTGAAATACATAACCGTATAGTAGAAGAGCAAAATATGTTAGATGAAAAACCAAAAGAAGCTAAAAAAGAAATTTCTTTTAAAGGCTTCGCAGAAGGAAGATCTAAAAATGTATAAGCAGTCTTTATATAAGGTCTTAAAAGACTACGTAAAACCTAAAGTTCTTAACAGAATGAATAGGTATAAAAAATGGGATTATGGTTATAACAAAGAGCATGATTTAATAGTTATAAGTAAAACAGGTGAAATAGGCGAGATATATGAAATACAAAATCTTGTAATTGCTTTACCTAAAGTAAAAGATGTTGTTGAATTTGAAAAAAACAGATGGACTTATACACCATATCCAAAACAACTAAATAGAATTAAATCAGTGTTTGACTGGGAACAATACCCATTAGACTTTAAAGAAAAATGGTATGACTATATTGACAAAGAATTTACAAGGCGTGAAGAAGGTTTTTGGTTTACTAACAAAGGCATTCCTACTTACATTACTGGCACTAATTATATGTACCTGCAGTGGAGCAAAATCGACGTCGGGCAACCGGACTTTAGGGAATCAAATAGATTATTCTACATTTTCTGGGAAGCTTGTAAATCAGACACACGGTCTTATGGAATGTGTTATCTTAAAAACCGTCGATCAGGCTTTTCATTTATGTCCTCAGCTGAATCGGTCAACCTTGCTACAATATCCACGGATTCACGGTACGGCATATTGTCCAAATCTGGTGCCGATGCTAAGAAGATGTTCACAGATAAGGTGGTACCAATATCCGTTAACTATCCATTCTTCTTCAAACCGATCCAGGACGGTATGGACAGGCCCAAGACCGAACTTGCCTACAGAGTCCCTGCCTCCAAATTTACCCGTAGAAAACTTGATTCCAATCAAGCCACCAAAGAAATTACCGGTTTGGACACCACCATCGACTGGAAGAATACCGGCGACAATGCCTACGATGGAGAGAAACTCAGGCTCCTCGTCCACGATGAATCGGGGAAATGGGAAAGGCCGAACAACATCCTCAACAACTGGCGTGTTACGAAAACCACCCTTAGATTAGGTAGTAGAGTTATTGGAAAGTGTATGATGGGATCAACATCAAACGCTTTAGATAAAGGTGGTGAAAATTTTAAAAAACTATATAATGATTCTGACGTTTCAAAACGAAATAAAAATGGACAAACACGTTCAGGACTCTATTCTTTGTTCGTTCCTATGGAATGGAATTACGAGGGATTCATTGATTCTTATGGGATGCCTGTCTTTACCAAGCCACAAGAAGGCTGCGTTGGCCCTCATGGAGACGTCATTGATGTTGGAGTAATAGAGCATTGGAATAATGAGGTTGAAGGATTAAAAGGCGATCAGGATGCTTTAAATGAATTTTACAGACAGTTTCCAAGAACAGAAGAACACGCTTTTCGTGACGAAACTAAAAATAGTATATTTAATTTAGTTAAAATATACGAACAAATAGATTATAATGAAGACCTAGGTAATACTAATGTATTAACAAAAGGAAACTTCCAATGGGAAAACGGCGTAAAAGACTCTAGGGTTATATTTACCCCAAACCCAAGCGGAAGATTTAAAATATCATGGGTACCAAGTCTAGAGCTTCAAAATAAACAAACCACAAAAAAAGGATTAAAGAGCCCAGGCAACGAACATATGGGTGCTTTTGGTTGTGATAGTTATGACATATCCGGTACAACTGATGGACAAGGTTCAAAAGGTGCTTTGCACGGATTAACGAAGTTTAGCATGGAAGATGCTCCAGCAAATAC
>OJHD01000295.1_pt1 | contig 10634 bp, 2 predicted proteins | sample 1594981 | NCBI WGS metagenome assembly OJHD01 (sample SAMN05416720, study PRJEB24817) | seawater metagenome | isolation source: Sea water | place: Canada:Atlantic | collected 2013-07 | reverse complement strand
ACGAGATTCGCCTTAGTCTCGTGGGCTCGGAGATGTGTATAAGAGACAGCTCCGATAGCAGTGATGCCTGCAGTCACTGCCTCAGCAATAGAGGACTTCAGCATGCCGGCGAACTCCTTCATATCGAAGGAGCTGCCGGCGATGCTGCCACCCTGCTGGCTCACCGAATCCAGCCTTGTGTAGTCGCTCAGGCTGAGCGAGCCCACCGCCGAGCCCGCGCTCGAGCCGCCCATCACATCCGTGACCTTCTCAAAGGCCACGGGTGTGGCCATAGCATTCAGAGCGCTCTGGTAGGCCATGTCGACAGGGAGGCCGACACCTGTGTGCTCTTCGAAAAAGTAGCCCACCAAGTAGGCCCTGCGGCGCGCCCAGCTGCCGCCAGCCTGCTTCATGGCTAGCCCCAGCACCTTCATCAGCTTTGCTGAGGCTTTGTACATACCTGCCCTGTTCAGACTGTCTATAGTCTTGACACTATAGTCTGCAAAGAGGCTCTCTTTCTTGAGCGCTCGCTCAAGGGTCATGCACGAATCAGGGGTTTTTGAGTGTGTCTTAGCATAGCTAGGACACTTGGTAATCTCAATCTGCCCCCCTTCCATCCCTCCCAACTGATTGAACTGCTCTATCCACCAAGCTCTCTCCTCCTCAGACGGTGCTCGCCCCAAATAGATGATAAATACTGTGAGGGCGCAGCAGCACTGCTCCTTTTCGCTGCCTGCATCGCCCTGCGCGAGCGCTGCCTCGATGTCTGCGCGCATCTCCCTAGTCACCGTCATGCCATTGATCTCTAAGACCTCAATGGCACGACGGGACTGGGCATGCCCATGGTGAGCCACTGCAGCGCCGACATCGGTGCCGCGAGCGCGCGACCACCGCGCGAACCGCTCCAAGTCGGACTTGGAGAGGCTCGCCTCCTCGAAAATCTGCGCCCAAATCGGCCTCCACTCGTCCTCCTTGTCCTTCTCCATCGTCAAGATGTCACGCAGCTCCGTCAGGCTGTCCCCTTGACCAGCGAAGTGTTTGACGAGCGTGTCCGCGGTGTGTGCTTTCACGCGGACGCCGTTGAACACCTTGCCGAATTCGGCCTTCAGCGCCGCTTCCTGCGCGGCGGTGAGTGGCGCTGCAGCGGCCATGTCGGCAAGCTCCAGCTACTGCTCCTCCCTTTTTCCTCGGAAGTCTAAGGAAGACACGCATTGCGAGCCTATGCACCCTCGGTTCAAAGTCCCGCATAATTGGTTTATGTCTGGTTTAACGCGTCCGTCATCGTCCGTGGTCCTTGGCACAGAGACAACGGCGCATAAAAATGTGCTAGGAAAAAATTTTCCTGCTATCTCGAAGTCATCCCCTGCCAAACCCTTACCTCAGACTCCCCAGGCCTGCGCGCGACAAGTCGTGCTCGCACTAATGAGTCAGCCATAAGTAAATGTTAGTAGGATAGCCTTGGGGTACATATACTTCCCCCTTTCCACAGAACAGCGAGGCAGCACACAAAGATCACACACCCCTACTAACAAGACTGAGCGATGGCCTTGTCATCGCAGTACCTGACGTTACGACAGGAGGCTACTTGAATAACATCATACTCACATTCAAAACTTAAAACCCCCCTCTAATAATTACTGTACTGTACCAGTGTGATACCGAGCAAAACAAACAAATCTTCAAAATTGTCGACACGGGCGGGTGGGTGGGTGTCAGCAAGCTCCAGCTGCTGTTCCTCCCTTTTTCCTCGGAAGTCTGAGGAAGAACGCATTGCGAGACTACGCACCCTCGGTTCAAAGTCCCGCATAATTGGTTTATGTCTGGTTTAACGCGTCCGTCATCGTCCGTGGTCCTTGGCACAGAGACAACGGCGCATAAAAATGTGCTAGGAAAAAATTTTCCTGCTATCTCGAAGTCATCCCCTGCCAAACCCTTACCTCAGACTCCCCAGGCCTGCGCGCGACAAGTCGTGCTCGCACTAATGAGTCAGCCATAAGTAAATGTTAGTAGGATAGCCTTGGGGTACATATACTTCCCCCTTTCCACAGAACAGCGAGGCAGCACACAAAGATCACACACCCAACCCCAGAATCGCCGTGCAGGGTAGTCTTCGCCCCCCGCCAGCACGTCGGTGCCATGATTTACATCATAGAAGTGACCTTTGCGCGCCGGTCTCGCTGGGTATTGCTCTCGTAATGCAGTTGCATTACGGCGCGGTACATGTGCTCGTTCCAACCGAAGATGATATCGATATCGCGCTCCGTCGCCCCCGTGATCTCCATAGAATCTCGAGCAATCGTATCCGCCCCTCGCCGGGCAGAGTGGTGTCCCCAAAGGGGGGCACTCAACCCGCGTAAATCCAGCTCTGGATCTGCCGTCTCCGCGTTCGCCATCTCGAACGCGCGATCGAAGCAGTCGTGAAGCATCTTGTACGTGGAGGAGGGCTGCAAGGGCATATGAGCCATGCCCATATCTTTGCCATGCGTCGCTCGCATCAACGGCCCCGGCACCAACTCCACGCGGTCTGACAGACCAGCCTTATCCAGCTCAGCTAAGAGCTGCCCCAACTCGGGGCATCGATAATGTCCCCCCGCCAGATTGATATATTTCTTCTCCAACGAATCTCCTTGCAAGCGTTCCTTCGCTCGCCTGAAGGAGTAGTCGGACCACTTCCTCGCCTCACGGCAAGATGACCGCGCGAGGATCCTCTGGATCAACTCTAACTTGGCCACATCTCCGGCCGGAGATCCGGTGAGAGCCACCAGTGACAGGCGCACGACAAAGTAGTCAGGGCCTGTCACCAAATACCCCCCTTCCTTCCTCACATTGAGCTTAAGCCCCGCGAGCCTCCAGTACGCTCGCAAGTACTTGGCAATCTCCACTCTCGCCCATCCCTTCGAGCGACCAACACAGTTGATCCATCTCTTGTGCTTTGTCTTCGAGTGCTCCAGCATGGCCTCCAACGTCTCATCCCCCACGGGCTCGCCATTCTCATCGAGCTTCTGCAGCACGACAAAATGATTTGCTAGCAAGCCGTGAAAGTCACCCCCAGAGAGGGCTTCCCCAACCCGCAGCCCTAACATCACCTCCATGGCGAACATTAGTTGCATGCGAGCATTGACTAAAGGGTCCCCCCCTCGCTGAGGGGTCACATCCTCCAAGAGATGGCGCACCATCCGCCGAGTGACCGCCGTCCGCGGCTTCGTCTCCTCGCCGTGTCGCTGTCGCAACTCCTCGTACACTGCCTTCACCTCACTCTTCTTAGTGAGGTTTGGGCGGTCCGTCCGCATCATCACGGCTCCCGCCGTGCGGAATAGCGTGTCAAGAGAGAGCGCACGCTCCTTCTTACACACCAGCCAGCACATGAACGTTATAAAAACGCTCGCGCTATCGCTGGGCAGAGTGCTACCCACTAGCCCCCCTGTGCTCGCCATAAATTCGCGCTCCAAATTCTTATAATCAAAGTAAGAAGCCCCTGTCGCCTCAGCTCCACTCGAGAGCTGGATCAGGGTGGCTATGGTAGCCATCTCCCTTGCTTCGGGCAGCGCCCCTTCAGGGTCCTCCCCCGGCCGTGCTTCCCTCAGCCGGCAATCCGGGCAAAGGAAGCATCCCAAGGCTGCGTGCCCCTTTGTGATCTGCGCACACTTACGCCCATGCAACCGCGCAGGGCATGGGGCGCCATTGATGCGTCCCACGCACATCATCGGCGCTTCGTCCACATCAGTAAATCCACACTGGCCGGATAGGCACGCGCACAACCGCGCTCGCCGCTCCTCGCCAATGCGTTCCTTGAGCTGCTGCCTTCTTTGGTCGCTCCCGGTCCGAGCCTGGGGTTCCCGATCAACCTCAAGGACCGGTGTAGGGTCCCCAGGTAACTCGGCCAACACCCTCTCGTCAGTCGTCGCGAGAGACTGATCACCTACCGGGCCTCCCACCGACGCAGCGGGCTCATCCGGCAACTTAGCTCTCGCCAAATCCAAACACGCTCGTGTGTTATGAATCATTCCTGCACCTCCCGGTGTGATGCGCGAGCACCTTGTGCGCACACCGAAAGGGCGCTCGCATCCCGCGCAGCGCATCCCCTCGTAGCCCCCTATGACCAACGGTTGGCCTGACACCGACAACCGCGCCGGGGGTCCCCTAGGCGCGGCACTCGCGGGCCCACCCTCGAGCCCGGCCGGATCTGAGAGATCACGCCTTTCCCTGAGCCGGCTCATGGGCTCATCCGAATCGTGCTCCTCAAAAGTGAGCATCTCTATCAGCTTCGATCTCAGCTCTTCCGAGACCCGATCGTCCAAGATAGAATCTTGGACGCAATCGAGGTCTAGGACCTGACGCCGTCGCCGTATCTCGGCCTCTGCCGCCTCGAAGTCAAAGAACAGCGACCGCCACGTGCCTGACGCGGTCTTTGACGCCCTCCTCTCAGTTGCGAAGAAATTCGCCACCCACAGCTGGCTCGCATAGGGGCGATACGGCTGCCCTTTATTTAAGCTAGCTCCCTTGCGACCCTTATCATTTAAGTCACAATAAAATAGGGTACCCGGCTGCCCTGGGAGGACGCTCATACGCAGCATCTCCGCGCACTCCGGCGCGGCCGAACCATCATAGGCCTTGAGCAACATATACAAACATCCGTGCTTCCCTCCCCCGATCGCGATCTCGTCGCCGACTCTCCGCGTCGAGTACAAGAGCGTGCCCGGGGGGATCGACACTCGGTCACTCGCTGGTAGCTCCGGATCTCGATCCACCGCGGCGTCCAACGGGACGACCGTACCTGAGTGTTTTGGGAAAGCCAACACCAGAGAGGGTCTTCGCGCGGACACGTTCGTCCAACGCCCCGCCCTATTCTCCTCCAGATGTCTTGAACCCACACCAAAACGTGCAATGCACATAAAGTGCTTGACAAGCGGCCACCATGCCGCCTGTGGGGCCCACGGGACGAGCACCAGTCCTCTCGCGCTCTCCGCCGCTCGCGTGCTCAGTCTCTCCCCTATCCGACCCAACGCCGTCCCCACGGTATCGTAGGTTGGGTGAGCCCATATAGCCTTCCGGCTCTCGGGCTCGGGTCGATGAGCATAATCACGTTCAGGTCCTAAGATCTCTGAGAACGGACCATACGCCGTCTCCAACACCTCAAACACCTCACGTCTAAGACGCACACGGGGCTCCTCCACGGCCGCCCCGCGGCTCGTCTGATCGGGCCTATGCAGCATCGCCCCTGGGGTGTGGACCGGCCGCAGCCACAATCCGTTTCGCGCGGCCAGCTCCACTAGCCGCCGCACAAGCTCCTGCATGTCCTCAGACTTGCTGAAGCGAGCACTCGCCGCGCCGACCGTGGCCGTATTGTCAATATCGATAAGTAATGTACGACCCTGAAGACGATGGCCCCACCGTTCAACCAGCCTATACACCCCTAATAGCTCCCTGAAGTTGATGGGGCGTCTTTTCTCCGCTTGCGTGAAAACGCAAACCATCTCCTCGCGCCCTCCATCCAGCCATGCGAGCTCGCCACAGGCATAGTCACTGGCGTCGGTGCCCGTGATGGCGGCCTCGCCTACTGCGCCCCTTCCCAGGGGAACGCTGTTTGCTGTCTGCAAAGCGCTATGCCACCATGACAAATCCCGCCAGAAGGCGGGTGTCAACCTGATCGAGCTCCACTCGCAGTTCACATAGCGTACGGAACCCCTGGCCCAATCGACCTCGAGCCCCGCGAATTGTCGCAGCATCCCTTGCATATAAGTGCGGCCATGCGGTACCGCCGCCGCACTGAACACAAGCATACCCAATAAGGATGCGAGCTCCTTTGGCTCGGCTTCGGCGAAACCCCCGCGAGACTCTTCCCGCCCACTTGGGCGGCGCACCAGCCACGAATCGATCAATTCCTTCAGCCGTCTTTGCCTGCCTTCAGTGATGCTGAGAACTCCCCCTCCCCTAGAGGGTTCGTTCACCAACAAGAAGCCTAAGAACTCAATGGCTCTCGCCGGCCCCCTGCGCTTATGCAGCGCCCACTGAAGCCCGAGCTCATTGAACAGAGCCTCGAGCATTTCCATTCCTTTGATGGTACGCTCCCGGTCGTCTCCGACGATAAGGAAATCATCTACAAACACGTATATATGAATTCCCAAACCGGCTACACGCGCCCGGAAGACCTGGGCCACCTCCTCTGTGAAATCACAGAATACTAGCGGCGAAAGCTTGTACCCGAAAGGCAGACTCTTACACCATAAGAGCCTACCCGTTGCGGGGTGGCGAACCATGAGATATGGTCGACTCACCTCCGCCACTCTGACGGCCCAAAAACCGTCTCTCAAATCGTACTTCGCGAAATGAGAATCTGCCTTAATCACTTCCCCAGCATCCCAGACGCTGGGTAGCGTGAAGGGTTTGCTCCCCACGCGTGTGTTCGTCGAGCAAGAGTAATCTTGTGCCGCCCGCCATTTATCGGCGGACTGATGCACAATCGACCAAGGGTGCGCGGGCGCCATGGCCAGTGACTGGTCCACCAGGTGCAACGGCACCGGTTCCAGATGACCCACAAGCATCGCCCTATCGCATTCGGCCACCCCTTGCTCAAAATGCTCTCTATCTGGGTAAGCATATTGGCCCGCTTCGAGCTTGAATTGGTGGACCCGCCCATGCTCGTCCGCAAACCTCCCCGGCCCTAAAGGCCGTTCGGAGCACGGGTCGACCATCTCGCCTGCCCGTGCCCCTTGAGGCTCGGGCGTGTCATTCGGCTCAATCCTCACCCCTTCGCGAACGAGGTCGAGGATACGAGCCGGAAAACCCTTCCCCTCCCAATGCTCAATCTTGAGCTCGGGGTAAGGCGAGAAGGATACGGCATTTTTCCATCTCTTAGGTAAGGCGCCTATCCCCAAATCTAGAGGGTCCATGAGGGACCCTACTTGATCTCTATCGAGTCGGCCCCGTGTCTCTTGGAAGGCGCGCTCTCCAAAGGAGAGAACGCTCGCCTCCTCCAGTCCCGTCAGAAGCTCCGAAGGTGAAGCTCCCCCGACCGACCGAGGCCCTCCCAAAGATAGAATAGTGGTGACTCGAGCGCAGCATTCCAGTCGGCGCCGCCACTCCTCCTCATCACTCCTCTTGCAGACCAACACCCCTCGGGTCGAAGGATCTGCACAATGGGCACTCGCTAACATCTGGGCCGCCGCTGCTATATCAGCCGTGTCGACCATGATGAACACATTTCGCCCCGCGGCTCGGCGACCCGCCAAATCCAATCCAAGCTGGCGAACGGGACGGATTGATTCCAACCAATGATTATTGCCATCGCTGGTAAGAACAGCATCGCATCCCCCCGCGTACGAGAGTTCAATCTCTCTCGCCGCCAACTCGGTGATTCCCCATTCAAGGTTCTTCGGGGGGTCGCCCAAGCGTTCCTCATACGCATCATTGAAATCCAATGACGCATGCTTAGGCTCCCGCTCCTCCCGTGCCCCCTGGATCTCTGATGGCACGGGCTCGGGCCCCGAGGCTCGGAGCTCCACGCCCATATTTGGGTTTGGTCCCCCTCCGCCTCTCATGAGGTGCGCCATCTGGCGACGGGCTCGTGGCAAATCGCCCCGAGCCTCATCCCAGCTCAGCACATGTACGCCATACTCAGTCTTGAGCACGTGGCGCACCACCTGCCCAAATAGGAAGGCGGCGTAGACAGGAGGGATGGCCTTCGCCATCCGCACGAACGGCATATGGTCCTCATCCAGACCCATAGCCCTAGCGTTCTCGGCGACCGAGCTCCTGCTCGGGTAACTTCCCATTACGGGGAAGATATTGCCGGAGCAGCACGGCACCGCAAAGCGTCGACCGAAGCTGTCGAGCTTAGCGTACCGCGCCTTCTCTCCTAGGCAACACCTCCGGCGCAGCCGCGCGCCTCCTTCTTCGAGGAACTGGCACCCCCTCAGGGCCAAGCCATTCCCCGCCTCGAAGAGCCGAGGTCTCTCGGTCTCAAGTCCGAATTCTTGGCCCTTCAGGGTCAAAGAATCCTTGCTTAGTTCGCTAGCTGCTCCCTTTACATTCTCAATAATATACGGGAGGCCTAGCTCCTCTAACATATCTCGCGTCTGGGCTATCAGTCGCTGAGCCTTAGAGTTATGTCCACCCCCGAAAGTAGCCGTCGAGCTGGCCTCACAAGGGGGGGACGCCCAAATCGCGATGGGGCGAAGGCGCCGAACTAGCCCCCTGATCACTTGGCGATCCAGGGCGTTTCCTTCGCTAAACCATTTGCCCCCGAACCGCGCCTTGAAGAAAGGCTGATCGGCCATATCCATGCCGAACGAAGTGCCCCCTGCTCGCCTGAAGCCCTCGGACACCCCCCCGGCACAGCAAAATAAATCAAGGACCAAAGGGGCGCGTCCGGACTCAAGTCTCTTCAAGAGATGAGCCTGAGGCCTGTCCCAATCGAGAACCTGGCGGGCTCGCGCCGCCTGCTCCTCGAACTCGCTCCTAGGGGCTAGATTCTGGCCATATTGGCACTGGCACCGCACTGCCGGGCGCCAAATCGCAGGCACTCGTGTGGCGCGGCTCCAATCCCTGGACCGAATGCGCGTGGCGAAGTGGGCTAGAAATCGGCCCGCTGCCACTTGCTTGGAAGTCCACTCCGCCGGCCACGACTGACCTGACTGAACAGGAGTCTTCGGCCCCCTAGTCACTTGTACCGCCGCTGAGCTTACTGCGAGTCGCTCACGCATCGCGAGCAACAAGCATGTAAACTCAGGGCGCGCTTCATAGCACGACCTGCACCGGCTCGGTTCTAGACCGTGTGCCTTGGTGTCAGGATTTTGAATTGAGCCAATCGTAGGTGGCGGCTCACCCTGTGAGCTCGCTTCCTCCAGTCGAGACTCCCCTCCCTCTGAAGGGGTAGTCTTACCCTGACTCATCTGCTCGCTCCGAGCCGCATCCGGGCTCCCCGCCTCAGGGGCTCCGGCCAGTAGTGTCCCTCCCTCCTGACGAGACACCGACTCTTTCCAGGGTAAGGTGCCGCGCACCCCCCCCTTTGATGCGCCTTCGAAGCTATTCGCCCCCGCTAGCTCCTCGAGCCTAGCTGGTGGCGGCGGTGAACCTCGACCCCCTCTCGGATCCTTGGATTCCACCGCCTCTTCATATTCACTCTCACCCCCTCCGGAGTGAGAATGACTGCTCCAACCCCCCAATGACTCCGCCCTCTCAGGCCGGTGCCAAGCTGGGAGGGACCCTCGCCCTACAGCTTCGGGCCCCAGTTCTTGGTTGGCCTCAACACGCCCCCCGGCGACCATCGCCGAGCCGCGTGCGCGTATCCCGGAAGACATCCCCTCTTCCGGATCGCGTGGAGACCCCCAAGGGCGACGACTGCCTATGGCTGACGCCTCCCCAAGGCGCGGCCCTCTCTCCGCCGAGATCGGACCCCCTCTGGGGATCTCCGAGCCTCCCATGGTCGTATCCGGGCTCTCTTGATCGAGAGCCTCGGGCGACAGCCTCTCGCTTCCAAACGAGCCGACTGCCGCTTCCCCCAAGGGTTCGGTGCCAAGCACCCCCCCCCCTGGGACGTCCCATGAGAGAGCCACCCTCGCCAGCTCCGAGAGCTTGGACGAGGGCGGCGGTGGACTTCGACCGGCCTCCTGCGGCGCGATCTTAGCCCACCTCAAAAGCCTAGAAGCAGGGCCGGCTCCTCGCCTCCCCACCTCTAGGTCGGACGCCTCGCCAGACGGGGGGCCACTGACTGTGACCTTACCCCCCCAACGGACGCCCAGACGCTCGCACGCGCCGTACCTATACTGAACGCCGCCCCCTGGCGGTCGCTCTCGAGGCCTTGCTACCGCCACCTCCCTAAGCGCCCTCCGCGCGGACCTCAGGAGAGGTGCCCCCCATGCACCCCCCCTGGAACCATGGCATAGTCTGGGACATAGTTTGCCAAAGTTCGGGCAATGTGCGGGTGGTGGCGCATGGCTGTCGGCTACTCTGAAAACATATTCGCCTAGTAAACAGCCTAGTGACGCCTCAGAGGCAGCACTGCACACACCAGACCCCCCGCGGCCGGTCATAGTCACGGCCCTACACAAAGACCGCGGGGGGGGGGAGATCCGATGTGCTGTCCACTCGGGCCCTCCCTTGTGGATGCTGGGGAGGGGAGGCTACAGTGCAGGGGAGTGCATCAAAGTCTGCATGTAGCCCTCGGCCAGGGAGTCGCCCTTGCCGATCAACTTGTTCTGGAACGGGGGGCCTCACTACTCCGCCGCCCTCCACCGACCTATGGATGCCCAGTCGGCATACGCCTCCCTGCCCCATAGAGCCGGCTTCAAACGGCGAAGCCAAACGGGTGATGACGCCAAGGCGACCCCCCTCACATAGATAGCTTACGCCGCCGTAGACCGATGGAGCGCGAGGGCGTGGCCAAAGTTTCTGCCATCCCCCCACTGCGCCACCGACTACTCCTGTGCAGCATCGGCTAATCTGACCGCCGAGAACCGGCCCTGTGCTGCAACGGCTAATCACACCTGTTCTCCATCGGCTAGGCTGACTACGCCCTGCGCCGAGAACCGGCCCTGTGCGCGCGGCGTGCACCGAGCTCCGGTCCTGCTCTGCTTTCTGCCCACCCCCCCTTTCCATCCCATCTTCTCCCTGTCTCTTATACACATCTCCGAGCCCACGAGACTAAGGCGAATCTC
>OJHD01000293.1_pt1 | contig 10677 bp, 9 predicted proteins | sample 1594981 | NCBI WGS metagenome assembly OJHD01 (sample SAMN05416720, study PRJEB24817) | seawater metagenome | isolation source: Sea water | place: Canada:Atlantic | collected 2013-07 | reverse complement strand
CACCTCTCTATTCGTCGGCAGCGTCAGATGTGTATAAGAGACAGGCAATTGATTGCGCCATTTGACCATGATCATGCCAAAGCCCTTGATGATCGCCCGTATGCGCAGAGACTGCGCCTGAAGCTGCCACGAGTAAGCCTGTAAATAATAGTTTCATTATTAGTAGTTTCCTTTAATTGTTGTATGCATTACGGCATAAAACTATAAAGTTAAATGCCTTTAATGACAATATTAGAGATTCATATTTTGGTTATTCAGGATATAACTTTAGGTTGTCACTGGTCAAAGTGCGATGCTGCCAGCATTTATGATTAACATGATTACAGTCATCAAAACACTCGCGAAATGGAGTTTTTTAAATACACTTTCATTACCTTCATCGCGGGCTTTGTTCGTCTTCGGAATCAGACGATAAGATAGTCCCGCCAATAAAAATGTACTGCCAGCAACCCAAATCTCTGGGACATCAGCCACAGCAGTCGCCAGAATTACTTTAACAATGCCCACCATCATTAGGATCGCGAAAAATTTTGGGAACACTTTACGTAAAAAAGGGCCCGCGTTGTCGGCTCCCAAACCTTTGAACACCGTGGGTGCAATCACAGCGGTCTGAAATAAAATAATACCAACCGCCACGCCGCTCAACAAAGGTAAAATGTTATTGATCATCATTACGTTTAAAAACCTTTTTATTCAGTTACTAATGCCACATTTCGGTATGTATCTTTACATACGCGTAAAATTTAATTTTGGTCTCGAAAGTCTCCCGACATATTTGCTGTCATCCAAATAAACGCTGAATAAGCTGCAACATTTTGAGCGATGTCTTCCGAGTTAATTTTATCAAAAGTGTCATTTGGCGTATGGTGAAGATCAAAATAATCCCAACCGTTTTGCTTGAGAGTCACAACTGGCATGCCCAGCATTCGCAAAGGACCCATATCAGGCCCTCCCGATGCATTATTTGAACCCAAAGCAATACCAAGTGGCTCTAGTACTTTATGGATTTCTTTGGCTTTATACAGCTTGCTTTCGGCAAAGTTTGTGTCGAATCGCCAAACTTTTCCCGCACCGAAATCAGATTCAGTTCCTACTACATGGCGATCAAGTTCATTAGCATGTTCTTTGGCATAAGCTATCGCACCAACTAACCCCACCTCTTCTGCACCAAACATAACTATTCTAATTGTCCGTTTTGGTTTTTTATTCATATCCAGAATTAACTTTGCAGCACCCACTGTTATGCCAATTCCAGCACCATCATCAACGGCACCAGTTCCCAGGTCCCAACTATCAAGATGCGCCCCAATAATAACAATTTCATCCGTTACTCCAGGAATCTCAGCAATGACATTACCAGACTGACTTTTACCGTATGATTGGACATCAATTTGAAGTTTCACCTCAACATCACCGCGCCCAAGGGCTCGATGCAACTGATCTGCATCTGGAGCAGAAAGAGCTGCGATTGGGACTTTGACCACATTTTGGTCATAAGTCATCTGACCTGTATGCGGGAACCGATGGTGATCAGTGCCAACCGACCGAATGAGTGCAGCGACGGCACCACGTTTACCAGCCTCAACAGCTGCTCCAGATCGCTTTTTCACAGCGACCCCATAGCCAGAGCCATCTTGCGTTCTGGTCATATACTCATCAACAAAGACAATTTTTCCTTTCAGGCCTTTCATTGGTGCATCTTTTAGTGCCTGCAAATTTTCAAACCTAACCACGTGGCCAACAATGCCGTCTGAACCTGTCGCTATACTGCCACCCAGTGCTGTAATCATTAGCTTTTGCGGAAAAGGCGATGTGATCTCAGCGTGTTCTGAATGACGCTCCCAACGATCTACTTGAAAGGGTTCAATACGCACATTTTTGAATCCTAATTCTTTAAATTTGGCGATGCCCCAATCTCTTGCGCGCGCCTCAGCCTCAGTCCCGGCGAGTCTTTGACCAACCTCTGTGGTCAAACTCTCGATTATCTGATAGCCAAGATCACTCTGAAAACTTTGGAGTATTAACGCATTAGCATCATCCCTAACACTCTGATCTAAAACGTCCTCCGCATTCAGGTGCATTGGCACCACAAGTAGTAATCCGATCATTAACTTACGAATATACATTTAATATCTCCAAATATGATTTTAGCAAAGCTAGAGAGCGCAAAGCTTGTACCCTAGTTAAGGGTGATGCCCACACTGTATTTAGTTTCTCCGAATCTACTCTCTACTACTAAGTTGGCTAGATCCAAATAAGTATCATTATTAACATTTGTTAAACAATTACCTAAGAAATTCACCTTTAAATCCGGCTACAGAAAAGTAAATTTAGCTAAGAAGATAATCGCAAGAAACCAAGCTCCCAGTGTTATATCCGAGCGTTTACCAGCAAAAAACTTTACAGCGACATAGGTAATGAATCCCAACGCTATACCGTTGGCAATAGAAAATGATAGTGGAATCATAATGATGGTTACCAATGCCGGTAATATTTCCGTCATATCTGACCAGTCAAGAGCTTCCATGCCGCTCAACATGAGTATAGCCACGTAAATTAGAGCCCCTGCGGTGGCATAGGCGGGTACAATTGCAGCTAATGGCGAGAAAAAGATGGCCAATAGAAATAAGCTGCCTACAACAACGGCTGTCAAACCTGTTCGGCCGCCCGCTTCAACTCCCGCTGAACTCTCAACATAACTTGTGACCGGCGGACAACCCAAAAAGGCACCCAACACGCTAGAGCTGCTATCAGCTTTCAGCGCTCTGTCCAAATTTTTGGCATTACCCTGTTCATCAATCAATCCTGCTCGGTTAGCAACTCCCAGTAAAGTACCCGCAGTGTCGAATAAATTTACGAATAAAAACGCAATGATCACACTAATCATGGCGACATCAAATGCGCCAACAATATCTAATTGCATCAAGGTGGGAGCCAAACTGGGCGGCGCTGCTATCAGGCCGTTGAACTCTACTAGTCCCATGGCAATAGCGATACTAGTAACACTGAGGATACCTATAATAATGGCGCCAGGAATACGGCGGATCGAAAGAATCGCAATACTCAAAAAACTAAAACCAGCAAGCAAGGTTTGGGGTTGAGTAAAGTCACCTAGAGATAGAAAAGTTGCGCCGTTAGCAACAATAATTCCACCACTTTTAAGACCTATAAATCCGATAAACAAACCGACACCCGCGCCCATCGCAATACGTAAATTAAGGGAAATACTATCTAACATCCATCTTCGAAGACGCGTAACACTCATGATCACAAAAATAATACCCGCTAAAAAGACAGCTCCTAGCGCGATCTGCCAGCTGTAACCCATCTCGCCAACAACCGTATACGTAAAAAAAGCATTTAGGCCCATTCCCGGTGCCATACCCACCGGCCAATTCGCATACAACCCCATAACAAAACAAGCTATAGCAGCTGCTAAACAGGTACCGACAAAACTAGCGCCCTGATCCATTCCGCTTGCAGCCATCATCTGTGGGTTCACGAAAATAATGTAAACCATGGTTATAAAGGTAGTGCAACCTGCCAACACTTCAGTGCCCACATTTGTACCATGTGCTTGTAGCTTAAATAAGCTATCCAAAAATCTGTTCATATATAGTCCATATCGCTTAGTTTTTATGCAAATCAGTGGCCAGATCGTTAGCGCTATTAATTTATCCTAAGATTATCTAACAGCCTATTGCCGGTCAGAAGATATCAAGAGCGTTAATGTGGTCAAGATGATACTTCAGCGCATAGATAGATAGCTAGTGACTAACTCAACAAATAACATCGACGCATTTTAATGTATTATGGCAAGCTAATTGCTTTAATGACAAGATGATGTCTTTAGGAGCGTTTCCAAGTACATTTTCTACACCAGTGCACCTAAACGGTTCACAAAGGCGAAGGCGTCCCTTAAAATGCTCCGTATTGGGTCAGCCAAGAATCTAGTTCATATAACACTTACATAGGTATCCGAAATGAAGCACCCTTACATTACTGTTAAAGTCCTTAGTGTCGCGATCGCATCTTTACTGGCTGCGAACATTTCTGCCCAAGACTCTAAACCTGTTTTTGAAGAGGTTTTGGTAACAGCCGAAAAACGTAGTGAGAGCCTCCAAGACTTATCGCAAGCGATTACGGTTTTGACTGGAGAAGATTTAGATACTCGACAAGTGACCTCCTTCGTTGACCTCAGCGCCATCGCCCCTGGTGTTAATATTGCCAAGAACGAAGGCTTTAAAACTGTTATAACCATTCGTGGCGTCGGTAACGAAGCTAACCAGAACGCGATTGCCAATCCCTCTGTCTCCTACCACCTCGATGGTATTTATGTGGCATCGCCCTTTGCCCTGCAAACGGATTTTCTCGACCTCGAACGCATTGAAGTACTGCGCGGCCCACAGGGTACACTGTTCGGCCAGAACTCCACTGGCGGTGCCATTAATGTTATTACCACTGCGCCCTCCATGGATGGTAGCTTCGGCAAAGCCGACCTGACTCTTGGTGATTACGGTTTGGTTAAAGCGCGTGCGGCATACAATCTGCCATTAAGTGATACCCTGGCTATGCGTGCATCGGTTATTTCTAACAAGCGCGATGGCTTTACTGAAAATCTGACCCTAGGTCAGGATCTCGATGACGCCAACAGCCTGTCTGCTCGGGTTCGTTTGCTCTATGAGCCCTCAGACAATTTCCGAGCTAATTTTACGGCTCAGTACTTTGATGAAGATCGCAATGGTGCAGCACAAAAAGGCCTATTAGATCCAACTCCAGGCGCCAGAAAACTGCGTCAAAACTCAACAGCCGAATATGCGCTAGAGTCACAATTGTACAGTGCCGTATTGGAATGGGATTTCGAGTCATTTAGCATTAAGTCGCTAACTAGCTATCAGGACGATGATATTTTAATTCGCCGCGACAATGATCGTAATGATCTGAATTTTCTACCACCGTTTGCTCAACTTCCTAGTTCTTATGACCCTGAGACCAATAAGCAGACAACCATTACTCAAGAGGTAAACTTAGTTTCCTCCGAACCTCTATTTGGGAAACTCGACTGGGTCGCTGGTGTATTTTACTTAGATACAGAGGTTGAGATCAGCATCCTTGAGCGCCTTGATTTCGGTTTTGATGGCACTTTTGATCCATTCACCATCGAGACTATTTACGCCTATGGTGGTGATGTAGGCTTTATATCTGATTCCAAACCAGAGCGCGACTCAACCTCTATTTATGGGCAGGGAACTTGGAACTTCAGTGAAACTTGGCGAACCGTGTTCGGCCTGCGCTATACAGAAGATGAAGTTTATAGTGCAGTGACTAACTATTACGGGCGAGAAGGCACAGATGTCCTAGAGATAGAAAGTGATAAAGTCACTGGGCGTCTAGTGGTTGAACATGACATTAATGAAAGCACCATGCTCTTTGGATCTTTTACTAAAGGGTTTAAGCCTGGAGGATCGAACCTAACCTATGGCACTGAAGCTGTGGTAGCGCCAATTGTCGTCTTACCTATTTTTAACGAAGAAATTGTTAATGCCTATGAAGTTGGTCTGAAAACTGATTTGGCTGACGGACGAGTACGCTTGAATGCCGCTGCCTTTTACTATGACTATAAAAATCTGCAATATCAGGCCACAGACCCTGAAGTCTTTAATGGTGGCGTAGGTAATATTCCAGAGTCAGAAATTTTCGGTGCCGAATTAGAGTTTTCTGCATTTTTATCCGACTCCATTATCCTCGATGCACGCATGGCATGGTTGGATACGGAAATCACCTCAGATCATCTCGCCTTAGACAATGTCCAATCAGAAGCGTCTGGTAATGCTTTGTTAGGACAGGGGTTTGATCTTTTTAGTGATGAGATTCAGATAGCGCGAGCTGAACAGATTCAAAATGTGAATGGAAATGAATTAGCCAAGACGCCTAGTTTTACCGGAAACCTGTCACTTAACTGGACCAAGGAACTCGAAGCCTGGGGCGAAATGCGCAGTACACTCCAATACACCTATCGTGGGGACTTCAAACATCGCATCTTCAATAATGCTGATACAGATATAGTGCCAAGCTATGATGTTCTGGATTTAGTAGTGGGTTTTTATCCCGGCGCTAGCGAGAGCTGGCATGTAGAACTTGTTGCTAAAAACCTTACTGATGAAGATGGTATCAATGCTCGCTTTACCGATGTATTTGGTGTTGGAGCAACCGGTGATGAACTTATAGGGCCTCGCCAATTGATGGTTCGTTTTGGTATGAACTTTTAGTATTAGCTAATAAAATTCTAACCCCGGATAGAGATTCTGTTCGGGGTTTTTTTATTAAGAGTGTCTTATATCGCAGATTTAATAATCGTCCAAGGCAATGCCTAACAACGACCAACCATGTTAATATTAATGATTATCAAAAGTCCTTATTTGGAATAAGAATCGATGGAAAAGCGTTACATTCAAGCCCAGCAGCTACTAGAGGACTCCTACCGCCTGGCATGGAATATTTTTGAGAGTGGCTATCGTCCTAACTATATTGTGGGCGTTTGGCGTGGTGGCGCTCCTATTGGCATCGCAGTGCAAGAATTTCTTGATGTGCTGGGTGTTGAATCAGACCATATTGCCATTCGCACCTCATCCTATACCGGTATTGGTGAACGCAGTAAAAAGGTTAAAGTGCATGGTCTTAGTTATATTATCCGGCAGCTTGAATCTGAAGATTCGTTATTAATCGTTGATGATGTCCACGACACAGGCCTCTCTATCCAACAGGCAATAGACGATCTTAAGAAAGCCTGTAAAAAAAACACACCCGACATCCGTATCGCCACCCCCTATTACAAACCCAAAAATAATAAGGCCGGCAAGGCCCCTGACTATTTTCTTCACGAAACAGATGAATGGCTAGTGTTTCCTCATGAATTGCATGGTCTTACGGCTGATGAGATTCGTCAACATAAACCAGAACTTGCAGACTTGATCGACAAAATGGCGCCTCTTATTTAAGGGGAAGTATTCTTTTAAGAACTTTTTATGTACCGTTAAAATATCAGTCTTTTGGCAATTGACTAGCTTGTGCTATCCTCATTTTTCATCAATAACAACAACCGCCTCCTATGAGCGATATCCAAAGTATTAAAACCTCTGAACCAGATGTAGATATGGCCATATTCATTCCCGCCGTCTTTATTGTCTTAGTATGTGCCATACCCTTGATGCTTTTTCCTGATAGTGCTTCGCAACTCTTGGATTATGGACGACAAGTCATTATGACCAATTTTTTATGGTTATATCTTATCGTCGGCCTAGGTGCCTTCGGTTTTTGTATGTGGCTCGCATTCGGTCGTTTTGCCCATGTAAAATTGGGCGCACCTGACGAACCCCCTGAGTACTCCGACGCTCACTGGGTCGCAATGATGTTTACTGCGGCTATTGGCGCATCCGTTTTGGCTTGGGGTTTTGCCGAACCTATCTATTATCTTCAAACACCTCCGTTGGGTATTGAAGTCGGATCAACTAAATCATTTGAGTGGGCTCATATGTACCCTCTACTGCATTGGGGGTTAGTACCCTGGTCGATTTATGCAGTCCCTGCAGTCCCAATTGCATATATGCTTTATGTGAAGCGTTATCCAGTATTACGAATTAGTAGTGCCTGTGACGGGGCTCTGCCGGTTAAAGGCCGCAGTCAAACCAAAACAATAATTGATATTTTGATTATTCTTGGAATTGTTGGGGGAGTGACAACCTCACTAGGATTAGTAGTGCCCTTATTATCGGCAATGCTAGCGACGCTTTTTGATATTGACGATAGTATGTTGATTAAAATGTCCGTCCTCTTCCTATGGACACTGCTATTCGGTGCAAGTGTTTATCGGGGCCTCAAATCTGGTATTAAAGTCCTTGCTGACATTAATATGGCTCTAGCCTTCTTTGCTGTCCTATTCATACTCGTCGCTGGACCGGGAGTCTTTATCCTAGATCTTACAGTCAATAGTATAGGATTGATGTTCAATAACTTTATTAGTACTGCAACCTGGACTGATCCTATCAATAATGGCAGCTTTCCCGAGGACTGGACTGGTTTTTATTGGGCATGGTGGCTGGCCTATACCGGAATGATAGGTCTGTTCTTCGGTCGAATCTCAAGAGGCCGAACTATTCGCCAACTGGTATTAGGTGTAATCATATGGGGCTGTTTGGGTACATGGTTAGTCCTCGCAGTTATGGGAGGCTACTCCCTCTACCTAGAATCTACTGGTGGTCTTAATGTTTCAGAAATTTTAACTAATCAAGGTATGTCGTATGTCAATGCTCTAGTGATAGAGACGCTCCCTCTTGGCAAATTCACTTTACTGATTTTTATAATCCTATCAGTGATTTTTTCGGCGACGACCATTGATTCATCAGCCTATGTTATTTCAAGCATCTGTGCGAAAAATCTTCCGAGCGATCAGGAACCAAGACGATGGAGCAGAGTAGCCTGGGCAATTCTTCTTGCTGTTATCACCGCCGGCATACTTCAGTCAGGGGCATTAAACACTGTTCTATCAATTACTGTTCTAAGCTCTGTTCCCCTAATTCCTATTATGATTCTATTGTGTATTTCACTGGTACGTTGGTTGAACCAAGACTTCGGCCATCTAGTGAAGCCCAAAGAGCTATCTTTAAAAAGCGAAAACCTGAATTCAGAGCACTAGCCAACCTAGCGGTCAAGACAAAGACTATCACTGGAGAGAACCTCCGGTGATATCAATAACACTCTTAAAGCAAAGTTACTGGTGGTTGAAAATCACAATTCACTATAAATTGGCATAGCAAGTGCCATATATTTTATATATACTCTTCCTGACGTTAATAATCAGGGAATGAGACTCGATGAAATCTACTTTAATTAAAATGTTGGTTGGCCTGTCGGCTGCCTTTTTAATACTTATTTTGGCCCTGCCTTCATTGCTCCATAAAGCCGGCTTGCACCCGGAATATACTGGGCAAAAGTATACAATTTCAAGCGGCAAAAAAGCCTTAGTCATTGGAACCAATCACGGCATTCTAAATGCCCCTGGTGAAATAACGGGTGACCCAACTGGCGTACAGATATCTGAGCTTTCTCATCCTTATTATACATTTTTAGATGCTGGAATGAGCGTAGATGTGGGTAGTATTAGTGGCGGAGAAATTCCTATAGACCCACAAACTTTATCTAGAATGATAATATCGCCCCTTGATAAACGATACTTAGACGACCCATCCCTACAAGCAAAAATGCGCAACTCAATCCCGATTGGTAGCATTGATTTTACCCAATATGATACCGTTTTCTTAGCCGGCGGATGGGGAGCGGCTTATGATTTAGGTTACTCTGTTGAGTTGGGCTCAAAAATTTCAGAGGCCTATTATAGTGAGAACACTATTATTGGTGGCGTCTGCCATGGTGTGCTGGGCTTGGTCAAAGCGTTAGACAAAAACGGTAACCTGTTAATAGCAGGACGCAACATGACCGGTGTCACTGACAAACAGATTACAGAATTAGGTATTACTCTTACACCAATGCATCCTGAATCTGAGTTAAGAAAAGCTGGCGTTAATTTTGAATCTAAAACTGCCTTTAGAGATATCTTTGCAACCCATGTAACGGTGGATATTGAGAAGCGCTTTGTCACTGGTCAAAACCAAAACTCAGGTTTGGAAGCAGCACATAAAATAATAGAGCTATTAGCTAGTCAGTAAATACCCGCGACTGTGATGATTCATAACCGCTAACTAGGAACCCGTATGAATAGATTGTTGCGTATTATAGTAGTTATACCTGCCATTATTTTTGTTATGACAGGTATTGGCTACATCCTTGACCCAGCGAACACTGCGGCGCAATTTGGTATGCCTTTGTTAGAGGGTTTGGGCCGAAGTTCTCAGATTGGTACCTTGGCGGCATTCTTCTTTACGGCAGGATTTTGTGTATTACTGGCCACAACGACTGGCAAGCGCTTTTGGTACTACCCCGCAGCCATGTTGACAGGCCTTACCGCAACATTCAGAGTAATCGCTTGGCTCGTTCATGATGCTACCTTAGCCACTGACCAGATTCTGCCAGAAGTTATCTTCACTTTTCTGTTCCTCTATGCCGCTACTCGGCTAAAAGAAAAAGACTGATCAGTGGTATTCTCGACTAGTCCATTTATTCGCACCTTGCGCGCAGTTAGAGTCATAGCATGCGTGCTTAGCCTCTCACTGGTATGGCAGTCTAGTGTTGCACAAACCGACGCAACCATCCCTAGCAGAGAAATAGTTAGGCCAAACGTTGTACTGCTGTTAGCGGATGATCTGGGCTTTAGTGATATAGCACCTTATGGCAGTGAGATTAGCACCCCTCATCTGACCGCACTGGCTGAAAATGGTGTTAGCTTCACCAATTATCATACCGCGGCTAATTGTGCACCAGCTCGCGCTATGCTGCTCACTGGTGTCGACAGCCATCTGGCTGGTGTACCCAACATTCCTGAGATGATCCCACCGGTCCAGCAGCACGCGGACCATTATCAAGGTGTACTAGGTCAAGATGTAGTCACCGTAGCAACCTTATTACAAACCGCTGGATATCACACTTACATGGCCGGAAAGTGGCATCTTGGTCAAACCCCAGGCTTGCTTCCCAGTAGCCGCGGCTTTGAACGCACTGTAGCAC
>OJHD01000285.1_pt1 | contig 10865 bp, 10 predicted proteins | sample 1594981 | NCBI WGS metagenome assembly OJHD01 (sample SAMN05416720, study PRJEB24817) | seawater metagenome | isolation source: Sea water | place: Canada:Atlantic | collected 2013-07 | reverse complement strand
CGAGATTCGCCTTAGTCTCGTGGGCTCGGAGATGTGTATAAGAGACAGGACCAAGACCTTTATCTCCTCATTTACAAATATATAAGCCACAAATAACCTCTGTACTTTCTATTATGCATAGAATTACAGGAGTTAGCTTATCTATAGGAAGTATAATTTTAGTTGCTTGGGTAGTCGCACTTGCATCAGGTTTAGAGAGCTATTCTTATTTTATAAATATTACTAATCATTGGTTCAGTCATCTAATTCTTTTTGGTTTTACTTTTGCTTTATATTATCATTTATCAAATGGTATAAGACATTTATTTTGGGATGCTGGTTTTGGCTTTGAATTGAAAAGTGTTTATTTATCTGGTTCATTAGTTCTCTTTACTGCTTTTATAATGACTATATCAACTTGGTCCTTTATTTATTTTTTTGAGAATTTTACGATATGAATAATACAATGAAAAGTGATTTAGCTAAAGTACAAGGCTTAGGATCTGCTAAGCACGGAGTAGGTCATTGGAAACTACAGAGAGTATCCGCTATTGGAATGATCCCTCTGATTTTATGGTTTATACCTTCTTTGATGTTAACTATTATCAGTGGATACAATGAAGCTATTTTATGGATACAAAACCCTTTTAATGCAACGGGTTTAATATTGCTTCTTGGTACAATATTTTTTCATGCTTCACTTGGTTTGCAGGTTGTAATTGAAGATTATGTTCACTCAGAAGGATTAAAAATAATAAGCATAACATTTATTAAATTATTATCAATTCTCCTTGGTGTTTTATCAATTTTATGTGTTTTAAAAATTTTTTTATAGATTAAGAAAGAGAGATTAATGTCAGATTACGAAATTATTGATCACGAACATGACGTTGTAGTAGTTGGCGCAGGTGGTGCAGGATTGAGAGCTACTCTTGGAATGGTTTCAGGTGGACTAAAAACAGCATGCATAACTAAAGTTTTTCCTACAAGAAGTCATACAGTTGCAGCACAAGGTGGTATTGGTGCTGCGTTGAATAATATGGGTGAGAATGATAGTTGGCAATACCATATGTATGACACAGTTAAAGGTTCTGATTGGCTTGGTGATCAGGATGCAATTGAATATATGTGTAAAAACGCTATTCCAGCAGTTACAGAGTTAGAAAATTTTGGAGTTCCTTTTTCTAGAACAGAAGAAGGAAAAGTTTATCAAAGGCCTTTTGGAGGCCATACATTAGATTATGGAAAGAGTATGGCTAGAAGGGCTTGCGCAGCCGCAGACAGAACAGGCCATGCAATACTTCATACTCTCTATCAACAGTGTCTTAAACATCAAGCTGAGTTTTTTGTTGAGTACATAGCATTAGATCTTCTTATGGATGAAAATGGTGCTTGTAAAGGGGTTATCGCTCTTTGTATGGAAGATGGAAAGCTTCATAGATTCCGTGGTCATCAAACTGTTTTAGCAACAGGTGGGTATGGAAGAGTTTATTTTTCTTGCACTTCAGCTCATACTTGTACAGGTGATGGAAATGCTATGGCATTAAGAGCCGGATTACCTCTACAAGATATGGAGTTTGTTCAATTTCATCCAACTGGAGTATATGGAGCAGGTGTTTTAATAACTGAAGGCTCACGTGGAGAAGGTGGTTATTTAACAAACTCTGAAGGTGAAAGATTTATGGAAAGATATGCACCTACAGCTAAAGATTTGGCTAGTAGAGATGTAGTTTCACGTTCAATGACTATTGAAATTAATGAGGGAAGAGGTGTGGGGCCGAATAAAGATCATATTTTTATGCATCTTGAGCATATTGATCCTGCGACTTTACATATGAGATTACCAGGAATAAGTGAGACAGCAAAAATTTTCTGTGGAGTTGATGTCACTAAAGAACCAATTCCAGTATTGCCAACAGTTCATTATAATATGGGAGGTATTCCTACAAATTATCATGGTGAAGTAGTAACGAGAAATGGTAAAGATCAGAATTCAGTAGTTTCTGGGTTAATGGCAATAGGCGAAGCTGCGTGTGTTTCTGTTCATGGAGCGAATAGATTAGGAACAAATTCATTATTAGATATTGTTGTATTTGGAAGAGCTGCTGCTCAAAGAGCTTTAAAAACAGTTGAAAAAGGAAGTTCTCATTCACCATTATCACCAAGTGTAACTGATAAAATAATAGCTAGATTAGACAAAATGAGACATTCAGCAGGCGATACATCAGTTGGAGAAGTAAGAAGTTCAATGCAAAATATTATGCAGAAACATGCTGCAGTATTTAGATCTACAAGTTCAATGGATGAAGGCGTAAAGAAAATAGAAACTGTAACTAAAAGTATGGATTCTATTACAATTAAAGATAGATCATTAATTTTTAATACAGATTTAGTGGAAGCTTTAGAATTAGAAAATTTAATGCAACAAGCTATTGTAACAATCAAATCTGCTGAACAAAGAAAAGAATCTAGAGGTGCTCATTCTCACGAAGATTTTCCTGATAGAGACGATAAAAACTGGATGAAACATACAATAATGTGGTTAAATGATAAAAATAAAACAAAAGTAGATTATAGAGATGTTCATCAAAATACATTAACTAATGAAGTGCAATCAATCCCCCCTGCTGCACGTGTATATTAATTCATAGGAGATTTAAGTGGCTGATTTTGCTTTGCCTAAAAATTCAAAAATTTTAAAGGGTATTGATTACCCTTTAGAGAGCGATTCCAAAAACACAAGAAAAGTAAATGTTTATAGATGGTCTCCAGATGATGATGAAAACCCAAGAATAGATAGCTACACACTTGATCTTGATAAGTGTGGTCCAATGGTTTTAGATGCTTTAATAAAAATTAAAGATGAAGTTGATTCTAGTTTAACTTTTAGAAGATCTTGTAGAGAAGGTATTTGTGGCTCATGTTCCATGAATGTTGATGGAACAAATACACTGGCATGTCTAAAGTCAATGGATGATATAAAGGGTGATATTAATATTTACCCACTTCCTCATATGGATGTTATCAAAGATTTAGTTCCAGATTTATCAAAAGCTTATGCTCAATTAACATCAATAAAACCATGGCTGCAGTCTGATACACCATCCTCAGATGGTAAAGAAAGAAGGCAAAGTCCAGAAGAGAGAGAAAAAATTGATGGATTGTGGGAGTGTGTTTTATGTTTTTCATGTACTACTTCATGCCCATCTTATTGGTGGAACGGAGATAAGTACCTTGGGCCAGCTGTTTTATTGCAAGCTTATCGTTGGATAGTAGATAGTAGAGATGAAAATACTGGAGAAAGATTAGATGCTCTCGAGGACCCTTTTAAACTTTATAGATGTCACACTATTATGAACTGTACTCAAACTTGTCCTAAAGGTTTAAATCCAGCGAAAGCAATTGGCGAAATTAAAAAATTACAACTTGAAAGACAATAGTTTTTTTTAATTCAGAAAATAGCTTAAATTAATGCCTGACAGTTTAAAAAGGGAATTAAATAGCTCTTTAGAAGCTATTGCCATAAAATCATCTATTAAATTGGATAATGGCCAATTATATGTTTCAGAGTATTTTAATAATCTTTTAGAAGAGATCTCTCAGAATCCAAAAAATTTCATATTTAAATTTTTTACAAAATCTAATATTAATTCAGATTGTAAAGGTATTTATTTATATGGTGGAGTTGGAAGAGGTAAATCCATGATTATGGATTTATTTTTTCGTCATGCTCCAGTAAAAGAAAAAAGAAGGCTTCATTTTCATGATTTTATGAAAGAAGTTCACCAAAGAATTTTAGAAAAAAGTAAAAAAGAGAGAAATAAGGACTCTGTTCTTTTAGTTGCAAAAGATCTAGCTTCATCAGCAAAGTTATTATGCTTTGATGAAATGGAGATAAAGGATATTGCAGATGCTATGATTTTATCACGATTATTTCAAATTATGTTTGATGAAGGAGTAATTTTAGTAACAACATCCAATCAACATCCAGATGGGCTTTATAAGAACGGGTTGCATAGAGAAAGAATATTGCCGTTTATTGATAAACTTAAACTTAAAACTAATATAATTAAAATACCTAATGGAGAAGATTGGAGAGAAAGATCTCTAAGTGGTAAAAAAGTATGGTTAAGCCCTGTAAATAAATTAAATAAAGAAAAAGTAGGTAATATATTTTTAGATTTGAGTGTTGGATTTAAAATAGAACCTGAAACTATTCTAATAGCGGGTAGAAAAATTTTTATACCTCAAGTAGCAGCAGGAATAGCAAGAATAGATTTTGACGACTTATGTAATAAGCCATTAGCTGCATCAGATTACATTGAGATTGCCATTAGATATAAAGGAATCATTATTGATAATATACCTATTCTGAATGATGAGTTAAGAAATGAGGCTAGAAGATTTATATGGTTAGTAGACGCGTTATACGACAAAAATTGTTTTTTAATAGCTACTGCTAAGGTTGATTTTAGAAAAATTTATCAAGGAAGAGATTGGGAGTTTGAATTTGATAGAACTATTTCTCGAATTGTAGAAATGTCTCAAGTGTAAAACGAAACTTAATAATCATTCTTGCCTTGATAGCAAAACAAAAACCAGTTAAAACATTATCAATTAAGGGTAAAAAAATAATCTATAATATTAGAGATTATTCAAAGGTTTAAAAGATAAAATTCGAATAAAATAGGATAATATAGTCATGCGTAATAAAATAGCTTTAATTGGATCAGGTAATATTGGTGGAACATTGGCTCATCTAGCAGCAATTAAAGAGTTGGGAGATGTAACTTTATTTGATATTGCAGAGGGTATACCTCAAGGTAAAGCTCTAGATTTGGCTCAATCAGGTCCCGTTGAAGGATTTGATTGTAATATAAAAGGATCAAATGATTATTCTGCCCTTTCAGGAAGTAATGTTGTAATAGTTACAGCTGGAGTTGCAAGAAAACCAGGCATGAGCCGAGATGACTTAGTAGAAATTAATACAAAAGTAATGAAACAGGTTGGTAAAGGCATAAAAGAAAATTGTCCAAATGCATTTATAATTTGTATTACCAATCCACTAGATGCGATGGTTGGTGTCTTACAAAGAGCATCTGGTTTATCTTCAAACATGGTTGTTGGCATGGCAGGTGTTCTAGATTCTGCTCGTTTCAGACATTTTTTAGCAGAAGAGTTTAAAGTATCGGTAAGTGACGTTACAGCATTTGTTTTAGGTGGCCACGGCGATACAATGGTTCCTTTATCTAGGTATTCAGCAGTTGCAGGTATTCCTGTTCCTGATTTAATAAAAATGGGATGGAGCACTCAAGAAAAAATAGATCAAATAGTTCAAAGAACTCGTGACGGTGGCGCAGAAATTGTTGGGTTACTTAAAACAGGTTCGGCGTTTTATGCACCTGCCTCCGCTGCAATTGAAATGGCAGAATCATTTTTAAAAGATAAGAAAAAACTAGTTCCTTGCGCAGCTTTTGTTGATGGATATTACGGCCTTAATGGGATTTACGTTGGGGTACCAGTTATTATTGGTAAAGAAGGTGTTGAGCGTATTGTTGAAATTAAATTTACATCTGATGAAAAAGTAATGTTTGATCATTCAGTATCAGCAGTAAAGCAATTAAATGAACTTGCTTCAAAGTTTGAAAAATAATTAGATTTTAGAAAGGTTTAAATTTTGGATATTCATGAGCATCAAGCTAAAGAGCTTTTAAAATTATATAATATACCAACTCCAGAAGGAAAAGCAGTTTTCTCAGTTGATGATGCTCTTTTGGCAGCTAAAGAATTGCCAGGTCCAGTTTATGTTGTAAAGGCTCAAATTCATGCGGGTGGAAGAGGTAAGGCTGGAGGTGTTAAAGTAGTAAAGAGTTTAGATGAAGTGAAAGTCGCTGCTCAATCAATTCTAGGAAAGACATTAGTTACTCATCAAACAAGTAAAGAAGGTAAATTAGTCCAGAGACTTTATATAGAAGATGGTTGCAAGATTGATTCTGAGTATTATTTCTCTATGGTTATAGATAGAGTTAGTAGTAAAATTTCTGTAATTGCATCTACTGAAGGTGGCATGGATATAGAAAAAGTTGCTGAAGAAACACCTGAGAAAATATTATCATTTTCAATTGATCCAACTATAGGTTTTCAGCCTTTTCATTCTAGATTAATTGCTAACACCTTAAACTTAAAAGGTTCTAGCTTTAAGCAAGCAGGAATGTTCTTTAAACAATTATATAAACTTTTCACAGATCTAGACGGAAGCTTGTTAGAAATAAACCCTCTAGTTGTTACATCCGATAATGATCTAATAGCTTTAGATGCTAAAATGTCATTTGATAATAATGCTCTATTCAGACATCCTAATATCATGGAATTAAGGGATGAAACAGAAGAGGACCCTGCAGAAATAATAGCTAGTAAATATGACTTAGCTTATATTAAATTAAACGGAACTATTGGATGTTTAGTTAATGGCGCAGGATTAGCAATGGCGACAATGGATATTATTAAGTTAAAAGGAGCAGCGCCGGCAAACTTTTTAGATGTAGGAGGAAGCGCCACTAAAGAAAAAGTAACTGAGGCGTTTAAAATAATTTTATCTGATGAAGCTGTAGAAGGAATCCTAGTAAATATTTTTGGTGGTATAATGAGATGCGATATAATTGCCGCTGGTGTTGTCGCTGCAGCAAAGGAGTTGTCCTTAACTAAACCCTTGGTTGTTAGACTAGCAGGTACTAACGTTGAAGAAGGAAAAAAAATACTATCTGAATCTGGTCTTAAAATAATACCAGCTGATGATCTGGATGATGCAGCAGTAAAAATTGTAAATGCTGTAAAGGAGATTAATTAAATGTCAGTGCTTATTAACAATAATACTAAGGTAATATGTCAAGGTTTTACAGGCGGTCAAGGGACCTTTCATTCTGAGCAAGCGATTGCTTATGGAACCAAAATGGTTGGAGGGGTCACTCCAGGCAAGGGCGGAACAATTCATCTTGGTCTTCCTGTATTTAATACTGTTGAAGAATCAGTTAAAGAAGTTGATCCTGATGCAACGGTAATTTATGTTCCACCTGCATTTGCTGCTGATTCTATTTTAGAAGCTATCTCTGCAAAAATACCTTTAATAATATGTATAACTGAAGGTATACCTGTTCAAGATATGATTAAGGTTAAACAATTTTTAAAAAATTCTAATTCAAGGTTGATAGGACCAAACTGTCCTGGTGTCATAACTCCAGGGCAATGTAAAATTGGTATAATGCCTGGTCATATTCATAAGCCTGGGAAAATAGGTATTGTCTCTCGTTCGGGCACATTAACTTATGAAGCTGTTGCCCAAACAACAGCAGCAGGATTAGGTCAATCTACTTGCATTGGTATAGGTGGAGATCCTATTAATGGAACAAATTTTATTGATTGTTTAGATATGTTCTTAAATGATGAGCAAACAGAAGCGATATTAATGATAGGTGAAATAGGAGGAAGTGCAGAAGAGGATGCTGCAATTTTTCTAAAAAACCATAAAATTAAAAAGCCAGTTGCTGGCTTTATTGCAGGGAAAACGGCTCCTCCTGGAAGGACAATGGGTCATGCAGGAGCAATTGTTAGTGGTGGAAGTGGTGATGCTGAAACTAAAGTTAAAGTAATGAAAAGTTCAGGGTTTATAATGTCAGATTCACCTGCAGGGCTCGGTAAAGCGGTTTTAAGAGCAATTGAAGAGTGGAAATGATATGATTAAATTATTTAATTTTAATATTTAGTTATAAAATCAATATTTAAGTTAATCATTCAATGAATTAACTAAAAAGGAGTTGTCGCAATGGATGATCAAAATCCCGACCAGAGTTTTCTTTCGGGTAGTAATGCAACTTTTATAAACGATTTGCATAAAGAGTGGAAAAATGATCCTAACTCAGTACCTAAAGAGTGGGCATTGTGGTTTCAAAGTAATGGAGACGAAATAAATAATGACGATGGCCCAAGTTGGTCTAAAAAGAATAGTAGAGTTATCGGTGCAACTGATAGTATTGAAAGTGTTAAAGCAGTAGCAAGGGGCATTGTAGGTAAAGGTGATTTATCCGCCACTGATTTAAGATCTGCAACCACTGATTCAATTAGAGCAATAATGCTCATAAGAGCATATAGAATAAACGGTCATTTACTTGCTAATTTAGACCCTCTTGGTATTCAAAAAGGTGATCTTCATCCAGAATTAGATCCTAAAACTTATGGGTTTAAAGATGCAGATTGGGATAGACCTATTTTTATAGATAATGTTTTGGGTATGGAATCAGCTTCACTTAAGCAAATAATGGAAATAGTAACGGAAACATTCTGTGGTTCTATTGGAATAGAATTTATGCATGTTCAAGACCCAGCGCAAAAAGCGTGGGTTCAAGAAAGAATAGAATCAATAAGAAATACAACTCAATTTACTAAAAGAGGCAAAAAAGCAATTTATGAAAGATTGGTTGGGGCAGAGACATTTGAACAATTTCTTCATAAGAAATATGCTGGAACAAAAAGATTTGGTTTAGATGGTTCAGAGTCGGTTGTTCCAGCTATAGAACAAATTTTAAAGCGTGGCAGTCAATTGGGTATGAAAGAAGTTGTGATTGCTATGGCTCACAGAGGAAGACTTAATTTATTATACAATATTTTAAATAAGCCTTTTAGGGCAATTATTTCTGAGTTTTTAGGAAATCAAGCAAACCCTGAAGAGGCCGGAGGTTCAGGTGATGTCAAATATCATATGGGCGCCTCTGCTGACAGAGAGTTTGACGGAAAAAATGTTCACTTATCTTTGCAAGCTAACCCATCTCATTTAGAGATTGTAGCTCCAGTGGTAATAGGAAGGGTTAGAGCTAAACAAAATCAGCATAACGATACTAATGATAGATTATCAGTTTTAGGAATTGTTTTGCATGGAGATGCTGCATTTGCTGGTCAAGGAATTGTAGCTGAAACTTTTGATTTCTCTAGTCTTCGTGGTTATAGAACTGGAGGTACTATTCATATAGTTGTTAATAATCAAATTGGATTTACAACTAGTCCTAATTACTCAAGATCTAGTCCTTATTGTACAGATGTAGCTAAAATGGTTATGGCTCCAATTATGCACATTAATGGGGATGATCCAGAAGCTGTTGTTCACGCATCTCGAATAGCAACAGAGTTTAGACAGAAATTTGCATGTGATGTGGTATTAGATATAATTAGTTATAGGCGGTATGGTCATAATGAAGGTGATGAGCCTGCATTTACCCAACCTGTTATGTATAAAAAAATTGGATCTCATCCAAGCATAAGTAAAATATATGCAAAACAATTAATCAATGAAGGAATTTTAACTGAACAACAAGCTAAAGATGAAGTCAATAACCATAATAGTTATCTTGAAAAAGAATTTGAAGCAGGTTCAAATTATAAACCTAACAAAGCAGACTGGCTTGAAGGTCAGTGGTCAAGTTTACGGGCGGCCCATGGAGACGATCGCAGAGGCGAAACATCTGTTTCAAAAGATAATTTAAAATTAATTGGTAAAGCAATTACAACTATACCGGATGGTTTGGAAGTTAATAAAAAGCTTCTTAGAATTGTTGAAGGTAGAAAAAAAGCTATAGAAACTGGAGAAGGGATAGATTGGTCTACTGCAGAACATTTAGCCTTTGGATCTTTATTATTAGAAGGTCATCCTGTAAGACTGTCAGGACAAGATAGTTGTAGAGGTACTTTTTCACAACGTCATTCAGTATTTATAGATCAATTAAATGAAAAAAGACATATACCACTAAATAATATTAAAGATGATCAAGCAACTTTTGAGGTTATTGATTCCCCATTGTCTGAAGCATCTGTTCTTGGTTTTGAATATGGTTATTCTTTAACAGAACCAACAGCATTAGTCATGTGGGAAGCTCAATTTGGAGATTTTGCAAATGGAGCACAGGTAATTGTTGATCAATTTATATCAAGCGGTGAAGCTAAATGGTTAAGGATGTCAGGCTTAGTTATGCTTTTACCACATGGCTATGAAGGTCAGGGTCCAGAACATTCATCTGCAAGGTTAGAAAGATATTTACAATTGTGTGGTGAAGATAATATGCAAGTATTAAATTGTAGTACACCTGCAAATTATTTTCATGCATTGAGGAGACAACTTAAAAGAGACTTTAGAAAACCATTAATAATAATGACCCCAAAAAGTTTACTGAGAAATAAAATGTGTGTATCTAAATTATCTGATATGGGCGAGCAAACAGCTTTTCGTAGAGTTATAAAAGATCCAAATTTAGATTTGAAAGATAAAGATATTGAAAAAGTAGTAATATCATCAGGAAAGGTTTTTTATAATTTATTAGAAGAAAGAGATAGTAAAAAACTTAATAATGTAAAATTACTCAGACTAGAACAAATTTACCCATTCCCCGCTAGAACTCTTAAAGAAGAATTATCAAAAACACCGAAAGCTGAAGTGGTTTGGTGTCAAGAAGAACCTAAAAATATGGGAGCCTGGTTTTTTGTTGATAGAAAAATTGAAGATGTGCTGATCTCATATAAAGCAAAATATTTACGACCTAGTTACGCCGGTCGCGCAGAGGCCGCCTCACCTGCCACAGGCTCGTTATCCAGACATAATCGTGAACAGGCTGATTTAGTTAATTCAGCTCTTGAAACAACAGATAAAAAAACAAGTAAGCAAGTGGCAGAATAGATGGTTCATTTATGACAGTTAAACCAAATAATAGTAATTTTTTTGCAATGCCTTCTGCAGCTAAAATTATAGAAGAAAATGATATAGATGTCTCTAATATAGAAGGAACTGGTAAGGATGGTAGCTGTCTCTTATACACATCTCCGAGCCCACGAGACTAAGGCGAATCTCG
>OJHD01000284.1_pt1 | contig 10879 bp, 10 predicted proteins | sample 1594981 | NCBI WGS metagenome assembly OJHD01 (sample SAMN05416720, study PRJEB24817) | seawater metagenome | isolation source: Sea water | place: Canada:Atlantic | collected 2013-07 | reverse complement strand
CCTCTCTATTCGTCGGCAGCGTCAGATGTGTATAAGAGACAGCCTTTGTCACTGATACGGTCACGTGGCTGCTGGGTTTGGCGTTTTTAGTTATCTTTGTGAGGGTACTGTTGGCAAAAACAGATTATCCGCGCTGGATAGTCTTTTTAAATCCATTGATTCTTTTGTTCGTGGGTGGGCCATTACTGGCGACCTTAGCTACAAATATGGCAGTGCCTTATGGTGCATTGACCGTCGGCACCTATTTTAACGTAGTAATGATGGTATTCTTTTTGGCCTCTATTTTTAGTCCTATCCGAAAACGCTGAGTAAGACATATCAATGAAGAATATTAAAAAAATAACGACCTTAGTTGCTGTTAGTTTGCTCGGTCTTGCTGGTATAGGTGTTTTTGTACTCGCTTGGACGTTCTCTTCTAATGTTATGCATCCCTCTTACACGTGCAGTGAAGAACACTTCATTTATTGCGGTGACCCCTCACAGCTAGACTTGGATTTTGAAGATGTTTCTTTTAAGTCTGATGATGGCATGGTTTTAAGTGCTTGGTATGTGCCAGCAGATAAGGCGACCAAAGCGATTATTTTTGTCCATGGCCATGGCGCTGACAGGCGCGAAGGTATGCGCTGGTTTAAGGCCGTGCATCAAGCAGGCTTTAATATACTGGCATTGGACTTAAGAAATAGCGGTCAAAATATGCGCTCTTTTTCGTCGATGGGTTATTTTGAAAAGAATGATGTCAAAGCTGCTTTAGACTATTTACAGCAGCAAAAGAACACTCAAACCATGGGTATTTTTGGCACTTCGATGGGGGCTGCTACTGGCATATTGGCAATGGAAAAAGATACGCGTATTCAGGCTGGAGTGTTCGAGGCGGGCTGGGCAAATTTGAATGATCTTTACGCAGAAATTATAACTCAACACATCGGGCTGCCAACGTTTCCTCTTTTACCTCTGATGACTTGGTTGTTGGAGTTGCGAACTGGAATGGATATGAACCGGGTAAACCCCGAGGAGATACTGGGAAACATTGCGCCACGGCCGGTATTTATCATTCACTGTACCGACGATAACCTCATTAGTTTGTCTCATGGCGAACGAAATTATGCGGCGGCTAACGAGCCTAAATTTTTCTGGCAGTCACCTTGTGAGATGCATGCCAGAGCGTGGCAGTCTGATCCGGCTTACATTGAAAAGCGTGTAACGGATTATTACCGCGAGCACTTGTAGGCTGACTAATACCGTTAAACCACAATGACGGTAAGCGGTTTATTAATAATGTATGGGCTGAATCGAGTGTTAACGCTCACCTAAGTCTTTATTTTTCCCTATCGGCTGATATTGTTAAATAGTCGTCGCCCTCTATACTAGGTAAACGATGTTTGAGGTTCTCAGCGCCTTAAACAAATACGAATTAATGTAGGCAGCGGGTGCGCCATCAAGGTTGCGTTAATAATAGGCCCCTTTGTCACTGGGGTAAATTATGACACGTACTTTCACCACGTTTTTTATCTACCTAACGCTTTTTCTTATCGCCCCTATGCCAACATTGGCCTCTGATAACAACGGTTCAGTAGATACGGAGCCACTGTTGATACGAGGCGGCTGGCTCTTTGATGGTATCAGTGATGCACGCCGTCGTAACAGCGGCATACTTGTTGAAGGGGGCAATATAATAGGTGTTGATCTGCCTAGTAATATACCAAGCACTATGCCCGTTCAAGTCATTGAGTTAGCCGAGTCAGAAACAATTCTTCCAGGTCTAATCGACTTACATGCGCACTATAATTTAGACCTTATTGACCAAGGTCGCGCGGAAGAAGTGGTTTATAACGGCATTGTGTTTCTCGCTAACGGTGTCACTGCCACCTGGTCAGCGGGGGAATTTTTCCCTGAGCGCATGATTGCCCAGAGAGATTTAATTGAAGCGGGTAGGGCTGTCGGGCCACACTTATTTGTGTCTGGCCCTTACTTTGGTGCCTTTCGTTGCGAGTACAACGTTAGTGTGGCAGAGGATGAATGTGCGGCCTGGCCAAATGACATTACTGAAAAAGAGATAATAGACGAGGTTAGTAAGTGGGCCCAAGAAGGTGTTGTCAGCCTCAAAATAAAACAGGCAACGCCAAATGAGGCGAGGATCATTATTGAGCAGGCACACAAGCTTGGCATGACAACAACGGGCCATCTTGCCAACTACAATGTCGAATATGACGTCTCTACGCGCGATGCCATTCTAATGGGCATGGATCGCATTGAGCACCAGCTTACGCTTGCCCTTGGGCAAGACGACCCCAGAAGCACACAAATGAACGAGATGGTTGATCTAATGATAAAGCATCAGGTTTATTATGGCCCCAATTTGCAAATGTACGGAGGTATCAATCTGCGTAATGCACATCCTACTGAAATGACGTGGACCGACGAATCAAAATATTTTACGCCCTACACGCAAACTCGCCTTTTACAGCGAGGTATTCCCTCACCCGAGTCAGAGCAAAAGGAATATGACCAGCGCATAATTGAGCTAATGGCACTGTATGATGCTGGAGGTAAGCATCTTATCGTGGTTGGTACTGATGAGCCGGTCTATACCAACATGTTACCGGGCTTTGCCTATCACAGAGAGTTACTGGCTATGACCTACGCAGGCTTACCGCCCATTGATGTTTTGAAAGCGGCGACTATTAACGGTGCTATGGCACTTGGTGTTGCGGACCGCCTTGGATCACTAGAATCTGGTAAATCTGCCGACTTGTTAGTCGTCAAAGGAAATCCGTTAGATGATATTAAGGCCGCACGAAATATTCGATTCGTCATGAAGGCCGGACAGATTCACAATCCCGAGGAATTACTGCGTTTAGCCGAAGGAAAAATAGGCCCCGCCGGACCAGCTGATCATAGAGATTGGACGTTTCAGGTTAAACCGCTAAGAGATTAAATAACCAGAGTATGTCACTAGCCGGACTATGACTTGCTGCGACAACCCTTGCTCCCTATCGGCTAACATTGTTAATTTTTAGACGCACTCTATACTGGATCAGAGATATTTTAGGTGACTAGCGTTCTAAACAAGGCGCTAACTAATGGAGGCAAAGATGTTGCGCTATCTTAAGAGTCAGAGAAATATAGCTTTTTTACTAATGCTAATACTGTCCTTTCCGGTCAGTGCGATTGCGGCAAATAGCACTTCGACGCCCAATATTGTGTTGGTGGTGATGGACAATTTTGGCTATGGAGAAATTGGTCTCTATGGCGGGGGTGTTATCCGCGGTGCGCCAACACCTAATATTGATAGTATTGGGGTTGAGGGCTTCCAGCTCACCAATTTTAATGCCGAGGCAGAATGTACCCCGTCTCGGTCAGCATTGATGACGGGTCGTTATGGTATTCGTACGCGACAACAACCAGAGGGACCCCCTAGAGGCATTTGGTATGGCCTTACTCGGTGGGAAATTACACTGGCAGAGATGCTTTCAGATACAGGCTATGCCACTGGGATGTTTGGTAAATGGCACTTGGGTGATGCTGAGGGTCGCTACCCCACAGACCAAGGATTTGATGAATGGTATGGCATTCCCAACTCTTCAGATCAAGCGTTCTGGCCGGACAGTGACAGCTTTCAGAGTGATGCAGGGGTGGAATTTACCCGTATTATGACTTCGACTCGCAACCAAAAGCCCAAAAAGCATGAGGTCTATGGGCGCGCTAAGCGCGCTACAATCGATAGAGAAATTACCGACCATGCGCTGGATTTTATTTCCAGAAAGGCCAAAATCAAACAGCCCTTTTTCGCTTATTTACCTTATACCCAAACCCATGAACCCGTCGATGCGCATCCCGACTTTAAGGGCTCAACCGGTAATGGAAGTTTTGCTGATGTACTTGCTCAAACCGATGCTTATGTTGGCGAGTTACTAACTAAGATTGACGAGCTTGGATTAAAAGATAATACAATTTTCATCTTCACCTCAGACAATGGCCGTGAAGGTATTAAACGTTCATTCGGGTTTACCGGCCCATGGAGAGGGACTATGTTCTCTCCCTATGAAGGATCTCTGCGGGTGCCCTTTTTGATCCGGTATCCAGGTAATATTCCGCCACGACAAGTCTCCAATGATATTGTGCATCTGATCGATATTTTTCCCACACTGGCTAACTTTGCCGGCGGTGATATTCCCCAAGATAGGGTGCTGGACGGTGTTGACCAGTCTACGTTTTTCACTGGCCAGACAAAAAAGTCTGCCAGAGAATCGGTGATCATCTATATTGGTAATGAACTGTTTGGCGTTAAATGGCGCAATTGGAAGATGTTACTCAAAGAGATCGATGAAAAGAGTTATGCGATTCAAAATATGGCTTACCCGTCTTTTTATAATCTCATTGTGGACCCAAAAGAGGAAGAACCCGAAAAATTCTACCTTGATGACACCTGGGTTGAGACACCCTTATATGAAGTTATGGAAGAACATTTGATATCGATTGAAAAAGATGCAGGTTCACCTACCGGCTAGTTTCACAAGGCCAAAAAAAGCCCGCAATCTGCGGGCTTTTTAACACTAAAAAAAGTATCAGTGTCTAAAGTGGCGCATGCCCGTAAATACCATAGCCATGTCATGTTCATCTGCAGCCGCAATGACTTCATCATCACGCATTGATCCACCTGGCTGAATAATGCAGCTTATGCCCGCTTGTCCGGCGTTATCAATACCATCGCGGAAGGGGAAGAAGGCATCAGACGCCATCACTGCTCCGACCACTTCAAGTCCCGCATGCTCAGCTTTGATGCCCGCGATGCGAGCGCTGTTAATACGGCTCATTTGTCCTGCACCCACGCCAACGGTTTGATTATTCTTGGCATAAATAATGGCGTTAGACTTGACCATTTTGGCAACTTTCCACGCAAATAACATATCTGTCATTTCAATTTGAGTGGGCACTCTTTTAGAGACTACTTTGAGATCTTCTTCAGTAATCATACCGTTATCACGGTCTTGAATGAGTAGGCCACCATTGACGCGTTTGTAGTCAAAGTCTTGCGGACGCCGGTCGCCCCAAGTGCCGCACTCTAGTAGTCTAACGTTTTTCTTCGCGGCAACTACAGCCAAAGCATCAACTGACACCGAGGGAGCAATAATGACTTCAACAAATTGTTTTGCGCAAATGGCCTCAGCGGTTTTAGCATCTAGCTCACGGTTAAAGGCAATAATGCCGCCAAATGCAGATTCGGGGTCAGTAGCAAACGCTAAGTCGTAGGCTGTACCAATATCAACCGCAACTGAAACGCCACAGGGGTTGGCGTGTTTAACAATAACGCAGGCCGGGTGATCAAACTGTTTGACGCATTCAAGTGCCGCATCAGTATCAGCAATATTGTTGAATGAAAGCTCTTTACCTTGTAGCTGTGTTGCGGTGGCCACACTGGCTTCGGTGGGGTTAGCTTCGGTGTAAAAAGCCGCCTTTTGATGAGGGTTTTCACCGTAGCGCATTTCTTGAGTTTTGAAATATTGCACATTAAACGTATCAGAAAAATCACGTGCAGTATTGTCTGTACCACGAGCACCAAAGTGATTGGCAATCATGCCGTCATAACCCGCTGTGTGCTCAAAGGCTTTGACCATGAGCGCATAACGAGTGCTGTAATCAAGTTGCCCTTCATTGGCCTGCATTTCTTGAAGCACGGTTGCGTAATCACAGCTGTTAACCACAATTGCAACGTCTTTATGATTTTTTGCCGCTGAGCGAACCATGGTTGGGCCGCCAATATCAATATTTTCAATGGCGTTAGGCAATGTGCAATCAGGGTTAGCAACGGTCGCTGCAAACGGGTAGAGATTCACAATGACCATGTCTATAGGTTTAATCGAGTGCTCTGCCATCACTGCATCATCGGTGCCACGACGACCTAAAATACCACCGTGCACTTTCGGGTGCAGGGTTTTAACACGGCCGTCCATCATTTCTGGAAAACCGGTGTAATCGGAGACTTCTGTAACATCAATATCGTTTTCTTGGAGCAGGCGAAAAGTTCCACCTGTTGAAAGTAGCTCCACGTCCAGTGCACGTAAAGCGCGTGCAAAATCAATAATGCCATTTTTATCAGATACGCTAATAAGTGCGCGTGAAACTTTTTTAAGATCGCTCATGAAGTCCTCGAGTAGTTACAAAAGATCATACTGTTTTAGTTTTTTGCGCAGCGTGCCTCGATTGAGGCCAAGTATTTCAGCTGCTTTACTTTGGTTATTTTTGGTGTATTCCAGAACGGCTATTAGAAGCGGGGTTTCTACTTCTGTCATCACTAAATCATAAAGATTGACGGTGGTTTGGCCACCCAAATTATCAAAATAACGATCCATCGCAGTAGCGACGCTTAAGCGCAGAGATTGCTGAGTGTCAGTGATAGGTGTTCTTTGATCTAGACCGTATTCGTCATTAATGGCTTGATTGATCTTTTGCAGTTCCAGAGACTTTTCGGTATTCATGCTACTTGTTCCTCAGAGCGATAATCGAGGAAAAAGTCGTGTAGCAATTGCCTCTGTTGTTCGGTAGTTTCAAGGGTATTGAACTCTCTGGTAAAGTCTTTACCACCAGAAAGTGGGTTGATGTACCAACCTATGTGTTTGCGTGATATACGTAAGCCACCAGCTTCACCATAGAACTCATGTAATGCGAGAAGATGCCCAGACATGACGCGCGAGCACTCTTCCATGCTGGGTGGTGCGAGGGGCTGACCATAGTTTAGAAAATGATTGATTTGATTAAATATCCAAGGGTTACCTTGGGCAGCACGTCCAATCATTACAGCGGCGGCCCCGGTATGATTGAGTACCTCAACCGCTTTTTGCGGATCATTAATATCGCCATTGGCTAATACAGGAATTGATACCGCTTCAACGACCTGAGCAATAGTGTCGTATTCGACTTCGCCAACAAAGCGGCATGCTTTAGTGCGGCCATGAACCGCGAGTGACGCGATGCCAGCCTCTTCGGCTATTTTGGCAATAGTGACTGCGTTGCGATTTTGCCGATCCCAACCAGTGCGAATTTTGAGTGTTACCGGAACATCTACTGCTGAGACCGTGGCTTTTAATATATCACTGACTAATTCTGGATATTGTAACAATGCAGACCCGGCGGCTCGCTTACAGACTTTTTTGGCAGGGCAGCCCATATTAATATCAATTATTTCTGCCCCCAACCCCACATTAAAGCGGGCTGCATCTGCCATCATTTGCGGATCATAGCCAGCAATTTGAACAGATCTAGGCGCAGGTTCATCACCAAATTGAACACGTTGACGTGACTTTCGTGTAGCCCAGGTATCTGGATTGGCCGCGACCATCTCTGAGACCACTAAACCTGCACCCATTTTTCGGCATAGTTGTCGAAAGGGTAGATCAGTCACGCCAGCCATTGGCGCCAGCACGGTTTTGTTTTTGATCTCATAGGGGCCGATATTGAACAAGATAGTGTTTGTCATTTAGCTAAATAGCCGGACATGATAACTGTTGAGCGGTTGATTAAAAAGTGATCAACTGAAAAATATGCAGTTATTAATAGATTTGCGTTGATCGATAGTTTTAGAGCGGTAAAAAGTAGCGACTTAGGGGAGACCTAATTTTTGCGCACTAAGCTGCGCCCACTCCGATTCAATAGCCGGTGAGAAGAATTTAAATTGTTCTGAATAGGGTGCTGAGACAGCGTTAATCTGGTTGTCTAAAAGCCCAGCAAGGCATAACAAACCCTTTGATTTGGTCATGACACACAGTTTAGGAGCGAGAGAAATTAGTGGTGCGGCTAAAATATTGGCGATCATGACGTCTACTTGAAGATTGGCAGGAACATCATCGGGTAAATAAGTTATCAAACGATCAGAGGCAATGTTGTTGCGCTGCGCATTATCGCGACTGGCCAGCAGTGCCTGGGGGTCATTATCAACTGCAATAACTTGCTTGGCGCCAAGCAAAAGTGCGGCAATTCCTAAAACACCGGAACCACAGCCGTAATCAATAACGGTCTTGCCGGATAAATCTTGCTGATCTAACCATCTTAAGCACAGGTGAGTGGTAGGATGACTGCCAGTGCCAAATGCTAACCCCGGGTCTAGGCTTAAATTAACGCCATTAGGGTCCGGCGGTGCTATCCAGCTTGGGCATATCCAAAGACGCTCACCACACTTTAGCGGCTGGAAATATTGCTTCCATTCCTGTGACCAGTCTTTGTCTTCAAGTTGCTCCCAGCGTTGTTTTGCTGAACCAGGTAAATAGGCGGCCAATTGCTCATCGATGATTTTGGTATCTGCCTCTGAGGAGAAGAGCGCAGTCATTACACAGTCATCCCACAATGGTGTTTCACCCACTGCAGGTTCTAAAATAGGTTGGTCTGCGGCATCTTGGAGAGTCACTGATAGCGCGCCTACATCCATTGCGGCGGACTCAACGACACCGCTAAACTGACGGGAACACGGAATAATAAGCTGAATCCACTGCATGATTAAGGTCGACTTTTCGGGGCAATGCTGCCTGTTGGGCAGAGGCTATAAACCAAGTTTTTTCTCAAGATAATGGATATTGACCCCGCCTTTTTGAAAGGCTGGGTCTCTAACCAAATCTTCGTGTAAAGGAATATTGGTTTTGATGCCTTCAATAACCATTTCATCAAGTGCAATACGCATTCTTGAAAGCGCAGTATCTCTGTCTTCACCATAGGTGATGACTTTGCCAATCAAAGAATCATAATTAGGGGGAACGCGATATCCATTATAAATATGTGAATCAACCCGAATGCCATTACCACCCGGTGCATGATAGGCCTCAATCGTTCCGGGTTGGGGCATAAAGTTCACCGGATCCTCAGCATTAATCCTGCACTCAAAGGCGTGCCCGCGGAAAATAATATCTTCTTGTTTGAAGCTAAGTTCACGCCCGCTGGCTATAAGCAGTTGCTCCTTAACAATATCCACGCCGGTAATCATTTCCGAAACAGGATGTTCTACCTGTACGCGAGTATTCATTTCGATAAAGTAGAAGTGGCCGTCTTCATAGAGAAATTCAAAGGTACCAGCACCACGATAGTTGATTTGAATGCATGCGTTGACGCAGCTGTCGAAGACCGCCTGCCGAGCATCTTCAGGAATTCCCGGCGCCGGCGCTTCTTCCAGTACTTTTTGATGACGACGCTGCAGAGAGCAATCTCGATCACCTAAATGAATGGCATGGCCTTGGCCGTCGGCAAGAATCTGTACTTCAACATGGCGAGGATTCTGTAGGAATTTTTCCATGTACACAGTGCCATCGCCAAAGGCAGCGGCGGCTTCGGTTTTAGTAATACTTATTGCGTTAATCAGAGCGCTTTCTTCTTCAACAACCCGCATGCCACGACCACCACCACCGGCGGCCGCTTTAATAATAACCGGGTAACCGATTCTATTGGCTGTTTGACGCAGTATAGCTGGGTCGTCACTTAATGGGCCGTCAGAGCCAGGAACGGTAGGAACGCCAGCCGCTTTCATGGCCTTAATCGCAGCCACTTTGTCGCCCATAATACGAATTGTGTCGGCGGTGGGGCCTATAAATACAAAGCCACTCTTCTCGACCTGCTCTGCAAAATCAGCATTTTCAGCCAAAAAACCATAACCGGGATGTACACCCTCTGCGCCGGTAATTTCCATGGCGCTAATAATCGCGGGCACATTCAAATAACTCTGTATCGACGGATTGGGGCCGATGCAAATGGCCTCATCAGCTAACTTGACGTGCTTAAGTGCAGCGTCAACTTTTGAGTGGACAGCGACCGTTTTTATATCGAGTTCTTTACAAGCCCGGAGTATTCTTAAGGCAATTTCGCCGCGATTGGCGATAAGCACTTTTTCCAACATAATTCAGGTTCCGAGTGCAGTTAAATAATTGTGAAAAGAGGTTGATCAAATTCGATGGGTTCACCGTCTTCAACTAAGATCGTACCAATTACACCCGCTTTGTCGGCTTCGATTTGATTCATCATTTTCATTGCCTCGATGATACATAGAACATCGCCTGGCGAGACAGCTTGGCCAACACTCACAAAGGCTGGCGACCCAGGAGCTGGCGACGCATAAAAGCTTCCTACCATGGGTGAGTTAATAGTATGACCTGCTATAGGCTCATTGCTGATAGCTACTGCGGCAGGGGCTGCCAGTGGTGCAGCCACCATTGGAGCGGCCATCATTGGTTGTGCTGCGTAGGCAGCGGCCGGAACACCGCGGCTGATACGGACAGAATCCTCACCTTCGGTTATTTCTAGCTCATTAATATTTGACTCTTCTAACAGCTCAATGAGCTTCTTAACTTTACGGATGTCCATACTAGTCTCTCAATCTGTGTTTATTGATCTAATGTGTTTAGTGCCGCTTGCAATGCGAGCTCATAGCTTTTAATTCCGAAGCCACAAATTACACCCAATGCGATGTCTGAAAAATACGAATGATGCCTAAATTCTTCCCGAGCATGCACATTTGAAAGATGCACTTCGATGAATGGAATAGCTACACCCAGCAATGCATCGCGCAGAGCAATGCTTGTGTGTGTAAATGCACCAGGGTTAATGATAATAAAATTGACGCCATCTTTAGCAGCATCATGGATGCTTTGGATCAGTTCGTGTTCAGCATTACTTTGCTGCGCATCTAACTGATGGCCAGCGCTCTGTGCCTGCTCAATGAGTCGGTTATTGACGGTTTGTAGGGTTTCTCCGCCGTATATTTCCGGTTCACGAGTACCCAGCAAGTTAAGGTTGGGACCGTGAAGTAGTAATAATTTAGCCATGAGACGCTCCGTTCCTAAAGCAACAAAGCATGAGTCTGCACTAAAACTGTCTCTTATACACATCTGACGCTGCCGACGAATAG
>OJHD01000278.1_pt1 | contig 11014 bp, 9 predicted proteins | sample 1594981 | NCBI WGS metagenome assembly OJHD01 (sample SAMN05416720, study PRJEB24817) | seawater metagenome | isolation source: Sea water | place: Canada:Atlantic | collected 2013-07 | reverse complement strand
ATATAAATGAACATTGTTAAGGCACTACAATGGCGCTATGCTGCCAAAAAGTTTGACCCATCAAGAGTTATACCCAATGATATTATTGAAGTCATAAAGGAAAGCTTCAATTTAACAGCAAGTTCTTATGGATTACAGCCTGTAAAATTGCTTATAGTAAGTAATAAATCTATACTTCAAGAGTTAGTTCCAATTTCAAGTAACCAACAACAAGTGAGTCAAGCCTCTCACTTATGTATATTTTGTGTAGATACTAATATTGATGAAGCTTATATACGCACCTATTTTGAAAATATAAAATCGATACGCAACACGCCAGATGCTGTTTTAAGCTCGTTTCGCGAGAGTCTTATTTCTAGCTTTGAGGCAAAGTCAATAGATGAAATATATAATTGGGGTGCCAAACAAGCTTATTTAGCGTTAGGAAATATGCTTACTGTTTGCGCAACTCAAGAAATTGATGCCTGTCCAATGGAAGGTTTTGACCCCGTTGGCTATGATGCGTATTTTAAGCTTAAGGAGCAAGGATTGCGTTCGGCGCTTGTCATGCCTATTGGGTACCGAGCAGAAGATGATATGTTTGCGGATATGAAAAAAGTAAGAAAAGATCTTAAAGATTCAATTATAGAAATTAAATAAAGCCTATGCCAGGATTTGAGTTGTTTGGAGACGCAGAGAAAAAAGAAGTACAAGATGTATTGAACAGTGGTGTTTTAATGCGTTACGGATTTGATGGTATGCGTCAAGGGCACTGGAAAGCCAAGGAATTAGAAGCAGAAATTGAATCTCAATTTGAGGTTCAGCATGCTCAACTCCTTTCTAGCGGTACTGCGGCTGTGAGTCTCGCACTTGCTTCAGCAGGAATAGGAGCTGGTGATGAAGTGATTATGCCTTGTTTTACTTTTGTGGCTAGTTTTGAAGCCATTATTATGTTAGGCGCCACCCCTGTGGTAGTTGATATTGATGATACTTTGACTTTAGACATCGAGGCAGTAAAAGCTGCTATAACCCCAAAAACCAAAGCGATTATGCCTGTGCATATGTGTGGAAGTATGGCGAATTTAGAGGCTTTAAAATCTATTTGTAACACACATAATTTAATTCTTATTGAAGATGCTTGCCAAGCAATTGGTGGGACCTATAAAGGTCAAGCCTTAGGTACAATTGGTGACCTAGGTTGTTTTTCATTTGACTTTGTAAAAACAGTGACTTGTGGGGAAGGTGGTGTTATGATTACTAATAATAACGATTATTACACAAATGCCGATCACTATAGCGATCACGGACATGACCACCATGGTTCTGATAGGGGCGCTGAAACCCATCCATTTATAGGGTACAACTTCCGTATTTCTGAACTAAATGCAGCTGTTGGTTTGGCTCAATTTCGTCGCTTAGATGATTTTATAGCCATCCAAAAAAAGCATTATACAATTATTAGAAATGAGTTAGAAAAATTAGCTGGCGTAACGTTTAGAACCGTTCCTGAAGGAGGTGAAGAAAGTTATGCATTTTTAAATTTTTTCTTAGAGGATCTAGAAACAGCCCGTAAGGTTAGTAGCGCTTTCAAATCCAATGGTATTGATGTTTGTTTCCATTATTATGATAACAATTGGCATTACATCCGAAAGTGGGAGCATTTAATTAATCAAAAATCATTAGTTCCGCTTAGTAAAGAATTGATAGATGGGTTGTCTTATTTAAAATATAAAACGTTTGAGAAGTCCGATCATTTTATAGGCCGAAACATATCGTGTTTGATAAAGTTGTCATGGACAGAATCGGAAGTCATACAAAGAGCCAAAAAAATGGCCTCAATTATTCAAAGTAGTACTTCTTAGTATTTATTAATACTTAATATATTCAATAATTTCGAGTCCATATCCTATAATTCCTACGCGTTTTGTTTGTTCACTGTTGGATATAAGTCCTAATTTGTGAATATTTAAATCATGTAAAATCTGTGCACCAATTCCAAAATCTTTAGTATCCATTTTAATGTTTGGAGCTTTGACGACAGTACCTTTTTGTTGGGTTGTTCTCACAATGTCCAAACGTTTTAGAAGGTTTGCAGGTTGAGTACTTTGGTTAATGAAAAGGATAGCACCTTTCCCATGTTTATTAATTTGCTTAAACATTTTATCCAACTGATGATCGGCATTGTTTGTAAGCGTTCCTAAAATATCATTATTAACCAATGTAGAGTTAATTCTTGTAGGCACTGTTTCATTTGTGCTCCAAGTTCCTTTGGTAAGTGCAATATGAACAGCATCATTAGTGGTTTGTTGGTAGGCTCTTAACCTAAAATCTCCAAAGCGCGTTTCGATTTGATAGTCTTGCTTTTTTTGTATTAGAGAGTCGTGCTCCATTCTGTAGGCGACAAGATCTTCAATAGAAATAATTTTCAAGTCAAACTTCTCAGCTACTTTTCTTAGTTCAGGCAATCGCGCCATCGATCCATCATCATTTAGAATTTCGACTAAAATTCCTGCTGGCTGTAAGCCTGCAAGCCGTGCCAAATCGACTGCAGCTTCCGTATGTCCTGTACGTCTAAGTACACCTCCGTTTTTTGCTTTTAATGGAAAGATATGACCTGGTCTTCCTAAGTCGTGTAGTTTTGTATTTGCTTCCACTAAAGCTTTAATGGTTTTAGAACGATCCGAAGTGGAGATTCCTGTAGTACACCCATTCCCAATCAAGTCGACTGACACTGTAAATTGGGTGTTGTGTAATACCGTGTTATTTTGAACCATCATGTTTAAACCGAGCTCATCACAACGAGTTTCAGTTAATGGGGCGCATATAAGTCCACGTCCATGTAAGGCCATGAAATTAATCATTTCTGGCGTTACTTTTTCAGCCGCAGCAATAAAGTCGCCTTCATTTTCTCTGTTTTCATCGTCAACTACAACAACAACTTTTCCTAAACGGATGTCATTTATAGCATCTTCAATACTATTTAACTTTGTAGCGTTTTTCAAATTTTGTTCGGAAATGGACATTTTTTATTTTTTGTAAAGATATTATAAGTAATTCAATACTTAAGTTATTTTCAATAATTCTTCTTCCATTTTACTTGTGAAAAAGCTTCTGTAAAAATAAAACAGAGGCAGCCCTAAAAGGATTAGAATAAACGATTTTTTAAAGAAATTAACAGATATTATTTTATAAAACTGAGATTGATTTATAACTGATTTTTGCATAACAATCAAATAAAATACAATACTAACAATACCAATTCCTACTAATAAACTTCCAAGAGTATCAAATCCAATGTTGTTAAGTACATATCCAATCAACCCAGTAAATAGAGTTAAAAGATAAAAAACGAGTGCCAATTTAGAGTTTTCTTTAAAGTCTATGTAAAGCCGAAGTGCGTTCTCATAAGTCGGGTTTGTTAGGTAGCCCCCCATTTTTAGTTCCAGTTCACTAACCCCACGTTGATTAAGCGTTTGAATAGCAGAATTCCTGTATTTTAATGAATGCCCTAAATTTCGATATTCCTTAATGATTCCTATTAGTTGAGTGTTTTCATATTCTTTTAGTTCACTAATTTTGTCCGCTGGTGTTGGAAGGCTTCCACTTAATTCCGAATCATTTGAAGAGATTACAAGGGTCTTTAAAGGAATTAATATACTATCAACGTCAATTAGTGCACGGTCTTTAGTCGCTCTATTTGTAAGGTAAACACTAAATGGTAATAAAATTAAGGATGAAAGCCATGAAGCCAAAACAGGATCCATACTGCTGTCTTCTGAACTATTTTTTGCAAAAATACTGATGAAGTGATAGGTTAGAAATATTAAAATAGCAATAACTAATGGGAGCCCTATACCACCCTTACGTATCAGTGCTCCAAGTGGTGCGCCCACAAAAAATAATATTATACAGGACAGGCCCAAGGCAAATTTATCATGCAATGCAACAATGTGTTTGTTGATGTTTACTTGAGAAAGTAACATTCTTTTAATTTTCACTTTCAAATCTTTTTTAGCCGTTTTTACAGAGTTTTGTGAAATATTAATTAGCTGAATGGCTTTTTGGTCATTAAATAATTTTAGAATGTTTAAATCGCTAGATAAGCTATCCTTCTCAGTAATTTTATAGTTTTGATTTAAACTAGGCTGATTACTTCGCTGCAACATTGTTTTAGTAAAATTAGTAAACAAAAGATCTCTGGATTTGTTAAGTGAATCCAAAGCCGTGTTTAAATCAATTACGTTTAGCATTGTGTGCTTAGTTACTTTGTCTTGACTTTCAAAGTCAATATCGTTAAATTTTGAAAGATCTATGTTTATGATATACTTTTCAAAAGTACTTTTTACTTGAGGTTTGTTTTTGGTTCGTTTTGTGTAATCTGCTGGTTGAATTTCATCATAATAGTTACCATCTATAAGGACGAGCTGTAGAACGTTTGAAGATTCGTCACTTATGAATTCTCCGGTATTTGATTTAATAACCGTGTAATTTCCAGTGACACCCCCCTTTTTTTGGTGAATAATTACATCTTTGAGGTACTGACCATTGTCACCACTCTTCTCAGAAACCTTGATGTTTATATCATTTAATTGATTAAACTGACCTTCAGCAATAGCCATCGCTGGCTTTACTTTTGCAATATTTCTTCGAAGGTTAAAGAAATTAAATTCAGCCAATGGAATCACACTATTTGCAAAGAAAAAACTCAGAACTGCTAATAAAACAATAAAGATACTTAGACTCTTCATGGCTCTTTGAAGTGATATCCCTGTTGACTTCATGGCGGCAAATTCATAATTTTCGGAAAACCCTCCGAACACCATTATAGATGCTAATAATATTGTCAGGGGTAAAACCAAAACAACAATCCTTGGAGACACATAGACAAGAAACTTAAAGATAATTTCAATTTCTAATTCTTTTCCTGCTAACTCAGAAATGTATACCCAGACAGATTGCAGTAAAAAGATCATCATTAGTATGGTGAATACACTAATAAAGGTCTTAAGAAAAGTAGTTAATATGTAGCGGTCTAGAAGTTTCAATTTATACCCTAATCTAATTGATTGATGTAATACTCACTATATTTTTTAGCGTCAAATTCAAAAAAAGTTTTAGAGAGGGGTTGGTTGGTTTTGAATGAATTGATAGTTAGGATTGTTTTTGTGTCATTACTTCCAACTTCAATAAGGTTATATATATGTTTGGTATTTGAGTCAATTCCAAGTAAAACATATTTAATTTCAGATTCAGAATCAATAGGATTCAATTTAACATACTGGATTTTTCGTCCCATTATATTTTGAATAATATCCATTGTATAGCTATATCCCTCTTCATAAAAACTCATTAATTTACTAGGGGTGATGGTGTTTTCGTCTGTAGTATTATTTGAAGAGATTGTTACTTCTTCATCCTCAGGACTAATTGTAATTAGGGATTTTCCATCGTTGATTCTTGTAATGCCTAAAATATTTAGCACATATTTGTCACCTTTTAAAGTCACGTCACCACGTGTTTCTTGTTTAATGTTTTCTTCTGTATTTTCAAGCACATATTTAAATTCTAGCGACATGCTTTCATAGCCTTTCGCTTTAGCACTCACTTCATCTAGCAGGAATTGCGCTTCAGCATCCTTGTTCTGGCTTTGACAGATAGTCATGGATAGCGTTAATATAAACAGGATATAATTTCTCATTTTAATTTGTAATTTCTTGATCTAGTAATTGGTTAAGCGCTACCAGGTCGGTAACTAATACTTGTCTGGCTTTACTACCTTCAAATGATCCAACAATTCCTGCAGCTTCTAATTGATCTATTAAACGACCAGCTCGGTTGTATCCTAACTTTAGTTTTCGTTGTAACAATGATGCAGAGCCTTGTTGTGCTATGACAATAACTTCAGCTGCTTCTCTAAAAAGTTGATCTCTTTCATTTATATTATTATCAATACTTGTGCCAGAGTCTTCACTAACGTACTCGGGAAGAATATAAGCACTTGGATAGGCTTTTTGAGACCCAATATATTCTGTTAACTTTTCAACTTCTGGGGTATCTACAAAAGCACACTGAATTCTAACCATGTCATTTCCTTGGGTGTATAACAAGTCTCCACGACCAATTAACTGATCAGCTCCAGAACTGTCTAAAATAGTTCTAGAATCAATTTTAGAAGTTACCCTAAAAGCTATACGTGCTGGAAAATTTGCTTTAATAATTCCGGTGATTACATTTACAGACGGTCTTTGAGTGGCAATTATTAGATGTATGCCAATGGCTCTAGCTAACTGTGCCAGACGCGCAATAGGGGTTTCTACTTCTTTACCAGCTGTCATAATCAAATCTGCAAACTCATCTACTACTAAAACAATATAAGGCAAAAATTTATGTCCGTCGTTTGGATTTAGTTTACGTGCTTTGAATTTTTCGTTGTATTCTTTTATGTTTCTACAAAATGCATTCTTAAGCATTTCGTATCTATTGTCCATCTCAATACATAAAGAATTTAAGGTGTTAATAACCTTGGTATTATCAGTGATGATCGCATCTTCACTATCTGGAAGCTTAGCTAGGTAATGCCGCTCAATTTTATTAAAAAGCGTAAGCTCTACTTTTTTAGGATCAACTAATACAAATTTGACTTCTGCAGGATGTTTTTTGTATAATAAAGAGGTTAAAACAGCATTAAGACCAACAGATTTTCCTTGGCCTGTAGCTCCAGCCATTAACATATGAGGCATCTTTGCTAGATCGACTACAAATGTTTCATTACTAATAGTTTTTCCTAATGCAATCGGAAGCTCCATTTCTGATTTCTGAAACTTTTGCGATGCAATAACTGAATGCATTGAGACAATAGTAGCATTTTTATTGGGTACTTCAATACCAATCGTTCCTCTTCCAGGGATAGGTGCGATGATTCGAATACCTAATGCAGAAAGTGATAAGGCAATATCATCTTCTAAGTTTTTTATTTTTGAAATTCTAATTCCAGCTTCTGGAATAATTTCATATAAGGTAACTGTTGGCCCTATAGTGGCCTTAATACTAGCAATTCCAATTTTATAATTACTGAGAGTTTCAACAATTTTATTTTTGTTTTCTTCGAGCTCTTCTTGGTTGATAGTAATCCCTTCAGTATCGTACTTTTTAAGAAGGTTTAAAGAAGGAAATTGAAACTTTGATAGTTCTAAAGTTGGGTCAACTTCCCCAAAATCTTCAACTAATTTAGCTGCAAGGTTGTCTGTTTCGGAGACTTCTTCTTCGCTAATTTCAATTTCCATCTCAACGGACTCTTCAATCGGTTCTTTGTTTTTTGGAGGCTTAACGGTTTCCAATTTATCTTCAGAATCGATACTTGAATGGTTCGAAATAGTGGGTTCAAGATTTTCCAAAGGAAGTTCAAATGATGATTTATCAGACGTTACTTCTTCAATAAAGCTAGTGTCTCCCAAGGATTCTAATGAAGACTTTTCATCAGAAAATTCAGATTTAATTTCATTTTTGGTCCGTACAAATAGATTCCCTATTTGTTGTGGAGTTACCTTGAAGCGCATGGCTATATAAGTTATAAAACCAAACACTAGTAATAGAGCAGTTCCAATTTTACCAATATAGTCTTGAAATAATATGTTTAATTCATATCCAATAGAACCGCCTAATTTTGGAGCGCTGTGAAATACAAATCCAAATAATATAGCACCCCATATAACAATTAGAGTTCCCCAAAACCAATTACGCCAAAGTCTTTTTTTAGATGAATTTGCTAGAACTGAAACTCCAGATAGTAAAATAAGCCCTGAAAAAATAAATGAGCTGATCCCAAAACCCTTGTAGATTAGTAATTCACTAATCCAAGCTCCGATTTTACTAAGCCAGTTATCAGTTTGTGCTGCTCGATTCGTAAAATCCCCTAAAGCGCTTTGATCATTTTCACCAGTAAACAAATAGGATAGAAGTGCAATAAATAATAAGACACCAATGATTACTAAAAAACTTCCCATTACTAATCTCTGAGAATTGGTAAGGGAAATATTTATTTTAGAAAAACTTTTTTTTGGGGTCTTATTTGTTGATGCTCTAGCCATTCCTATTCCTCTGATTTTAACAAAAATACAAATTACAATCGTTTATTTTGTTAATGGGGGTTATTTTGTTTTAACATTATTTAAAAGGAGTTTTACAGCGTATTTATTTGAAATTATTTTGTTTTTAATTTGTTTACTTGGACCGTCATGTAAATAACTTCAAAAAAAACCAAATCACAAATGGTATATAACTGAACAGAATCTTCAATTTTAAATAGTGACTATGACATTACTCAATAAAATGCAAAGCCCCGTAATTACTAATGTGTTTTTAGCTGTGGTTGTTAGCTTTTCAAGGTCACTATTTTTTTCTTTGGATAGTGTTTTGGATACCGCTAACAGATCTGGGTTTTTATTAACGGCGAACCCAATTACTATCAAAATTCCGACGGTCATTAGGTAACCAAATATCAAATTCTAAACTATTAATCAATAGAAATAAATATAACAATTGAAGACTCTTAATACTATTATATTTATGTAAATTTGATTTTAATTAGCGCATTAATATGGAAAAAGATTTAGGAAATTACCGCAAATCATATGATAAAGGATCTCTTTTAGAGCAGTCTATTAATAAAGATCCATTTGATTTATTTCAATTATGGTTTAACGAAGTTGATACCCACTTTCAAGATACTGAAACAAACGCCATGACTTTGTCTACTATTGGCAACGATGGGTTTCCAAAAAGCCGAGTGGTGCTTTTAAAGAAATTTAGTTCGGCTGGTTTTGTATTTTACACAAATTATGAAAGTGAAAAAGCGAGGGCCTTAGCAGATACTCCCCAGTGTTGTCTTTCTTTTCATTGGGAAGGAGCAGAACGCCAGGTCATCATAAAAGGAGTTGCTGATAAAATTGATCCTTTACAAAGTGATGCTTATTTTCTTTCACGTCCCAAGGGAAGTCAACTAGGTGCTTGGGCTTCTAAGCAAAGTACTGTTATAGATAACAGAGCTGTTTTGGATACACAACTTGAATCTTTAGAAAATGAATATAAAATAAAGCCCTTGAAACGTCCAGAGTTTTGGGGTGGTTATATAGTCAAGCCTGTTGAAATTGAGTTTTGGCAAGGCCGCGCAAACCGACTTCACGATAGAATTAGATTCAAACTGTCTGCTAATAATAGCTGGGATATGGATCGTTTGTCTCCTTAAAACAATGAAAAGTATTATATTTATTAGACACGCTAAATCATCCTGGGAGTTTAATCTTCCCGATAAAAAACGTCCCTTAAATAAAAGAGGATTATTTGATGCTGATTTTATGTCTTCTTTAGAGCTTGTGAAATCTTTAAAACCAGAAGCCGTTTTCTGTAGCAATGCGGTAAGGACCCGAGAAACTTGTTATGCTTTTTTGAAAAATGATGTTTTTCCAGACGACATTGTTACTTACACTGATCATTTATATGTTTTTGATCATTTGGATTTAAAAACATTTATAACCACTTTAAACCCTAAACTTTCAAAAATATTTATTTTTGGACATAATAATGCCCTAACTAAACTTGTGAACCAACTAGGAGAGGTCGCTATTGAAAATATTCCAACTTGTGGAATTGTAAAAATTAATTTTAAATCATCAAGTTGGGATGCTTTAAAAAAGGGGCAAGTAGAATTCAAGTTATTTCCTAAAAGCTTTATGCCTTCATAAGTTAGCCATGAATACTTTCACTAATACTTAGGGATTTCATGATTTCAGCTTCGTATTCTAACAGACTTTCCCACTTTTGATCTACATCATCTCTATCACCATACTGTCTGGCAAAACCTAAAAATGAAGTGTAATGATTAGCTTCACTAATCATAAGTTTTCTATAAAACTTAGATAATTTTTTATCCTCCAAACATTCTGATAAAAGTCGGAAACGTTCACAACTTCTAGCTTCAATTAGGGCTGCCAATAGTAAGCGATGAACTAATTGTGTGGTTCGACTGCCGCCCTTTGGGAAAAACTGTAATAATTTTGAGACATACGTATCTTTTCGGTCTCGACCTAAGGTAAACCCGCGCTCTAATATTAAATCATGAACCATTTTAAAATGACTCATTTCTTCTTCTACTAACCCTATCATTTCTTTAACTAAGTCCGTATACTCAGGGAAACTTACAATAAGTGAAATAGCAGTGCTCGCCGCTTTTTGTTCGCAAAAGGCATGGTCTGATAAAATTTCTTCTAAATTTTTCTCAGCAATATTAACCCATCTTGGGTCTGAAGGCAATTTTAATCCTAGCATAAATTATATATCTAAATCAAATGTTTTTCGTAAAAGTTCAACATGCTTATTTTTTTCTACTAATTTTTCATATTTATCTTCCGGGGTATAAGCGTATTTTTTCTCCATCGTTTCGTTTACTTTTATATCTAAAGTGATGGAGAAATTGTTCACTGCTTTCCTCAAGTATTGGAGTAATTCAAATTGTTGACGTTCAACTTCAATTTTATTAGTAGTATTTGGAAACTCCAAGCGAATGGTGTGGTCATCAACTAGCTTTGGGGTGTCAATTTGAAGTATGGCAGCTAAATTATACTTACCATCAGTTTCCAATTTAGTAACAAAGACAGCCCAGTATTTAAGAAGGTCTTCTTCTGTAAACGGGTCGTTTGGTAAGTCTTCCTCCTTAACAGTCACTTCCATGAGTTTAATTTGGTGTTCCTTTTTCTTTCGAATACTACTCAGTGAAAGTCCTGAAGCAGGTCTTTGAGTGGTTTGAATAACTGGAATAGGCGGAGTTGTTTTCTGAACGAGCTCTTTAATGATAGGTTCTGTTTTTTCAGGTGCTTCAACAACAGGAGTCGTAATTTTAACAAGGGATGAAACTGAGCTTTTTATTTTTACTTCAGAAACATTATTAGATTTAAAATAGGAGGCAGGGATTATATATCCACTAGACTTTTTTTTTTCTCCATCAAAATTGATAGAGGCAAGCTGCATTAAACAAAGTTCG
>OJHD01000252.1_pt1 | contig 11546 bp, 2 predicted proteins | sample 1594981 | NCBI WGS metagenome assembly OJHD01 (sample SAMN05416720, study PRJEB24817) | seawater metagenome | isolation source: Sea water | place: Canada:Atlantic | collected 2013-07 | reverse complement strand
ACTCTCACGGGTCGTCGTCGTCGTCGTCGTCGTCGCCGCCGTCGTCGTTGTCCTCCGACGCGCTCGAGTGCTTCGGCGAGCCGGCGGCGGGCTTCTTGGCCGCCGCCTTCCCGTGGCGCTGGTGCCCCGACGGCGCCGAGGTCCAAAACTTCGGGTTGTTGAAATAGACCGGCGAGTCGAAACCGCAGGTCGTCATCACGTCCTTGCAGTACTGCACCTTGCGGTCGCCCGGACCTTGGTGCGAGCGGCCGCACTTCCCTTCGCAGCCGACGCGGTTGTCGGCTGGGCAGCCGACGCCGGTGCCGAGGAGGCACGCCGCGCACGAGCCCTTGTCGAGGCCCGGCGAGCGGTCCATCTTCGACTGCAGAACCTTCACCGCATCTGGCGTCTGCATGTGCTTCTTGTTCGGCCACGCCGAACCCTGCGGCCGTGGTCCGTACTGCGGCTTGTCGCCGCCGCCGGTATGCGGCGACGACTTGTCGCCCGGCGCCGGCTGGCGCTTCGGCGGCTTCCGATCGTCGGCCGGTGGCTTCCGGTCGTCCGCCGGCCGCTTCTTCCTCTCCGCGTCACGCTTGCGCTCCCGCTGCGACTTGCGCTTGGTCGACCGCTTCGACGGCGGTGTCTCGTCGGCATCGCCGTCCTCAAGAGCGTCGACCCCAAGCGCCACGCGTTTGCCTTTCGGCGGTGCGCTGCCTAGCCGAAGGCTGCCGTACGGCTGCTTCTGCGGGCGGCAGTTCGCGTTGCCGAAACCGCCCCACTCCAGAGCCATCCGCATGTAGCTCAAGAAATCAGTAGACGTCGTCAAAATCGCCAAAAGCGACGGCTTCGCTGCCGGGACGCCGGCTTTGTCCAGCCGCTTCTCGCGGTACGCGCGGTAGTCCCGGTTAAAGAACCAGAGCGCCACGCCGGGGTAGTCGCATCGTGCCTGATCCGGCCAGACCACGTGTCCGGTCAGAGCAGACTTCCGCACGAATTGAAGAATCTTCTCCACTCCCGGCACGATCTCGCACTCCGCACCCAGCTGACTCTCCGCGACCTCGGCCCACGTCATGAAAGCGGTGTCCCAAATACCGTTGATGTCGGCCGCGACCTTTCCAGAACGGTAGGGCACTTGAAGAAAGGTCCAGATACTGTCGAGCTTGTAAGCGACCACGCAGAGTTGCGGGCCGCCAGCGAGAACATCGCCCACACGAAGCTTCGCAATACTCTTCGCACGCTCACGATCCTCCGCCTTCTGTTCCTCACCTTCGCGCTCTCCCGCCAACACCGTACCTTTGATCAAGATGTTGTCGCCCGCCACCGTGGCCGCGTCGTACACGAGCGACAGCGGTAGCAGCCGTGTGTTGCGAGCGAGGTCAAGGTGGTGCACGGGGATCGCACACAGGTGCCGCGCCTCGTCAGAGAGAGCGGCAAACCCAGCCTCGAAAGCCTCGCCCGTCATAGCCGACAGGCGACCGATCTCCGCCTCATGGCGCTCGAAAGGTGCAACGTCGATCGCCGCGAAATGCTCGGGCCGGCGCATGCCACGCTCGTCCGGCGCCTTCCCGAGGATGATCTTGTCCGTGGTGCTCGCGGCCGGCAACCCCGCCGCCGCCGCCGCACCGAAACGTTCCAAAGCGGTCCTGCTGGCTGCATCGAGCCGCAGCTCGCCGCCGCCGCCGCCGCCACCAGCGCCGCCGTCGGCGCCGCCGCCGCGCGCCGGGCTGGGCGGCGTTGCCAAAATGACAGTTGGATTCACGTAGCCGAGAATATGCTGCAGCGCCAGATCAGCTTGGAGAGGTGCCACGTCCACTCGATCGAGGCCTTGATTCTTCTCTTTCATCACCTTCTTCACTGCCAAACCCGCCGTAATCTTCATCATGGCTTCGTCTGCGCCCGTGAGGTTGAACTGGTGCATCGCCGTCGTGGCACGCGCCACCTGCGACGCCAGTGCCGCATCGGCCGCCGCGTCTCGCGTAGACCCTGAGACATGAGACCATACCTCCAGGTTCGTCACACGCTCATCGTAGCCTGCTCCCTGCGCCACTCTCTGCTCCGCTCGAACCCGATTCGCCGTCCGCTCCAGACGCTTCGTCGTCATCCAGTCGGCCGCGAAACGACCATCACGGCGCAGCTCGCCGAGCGCTGCTTTCCAGTCTTCGTCTGACGCAGCGAGCCCGAGCCAGCCGACCGCACGTGCCGTAACGGACCGTGAAAGTCGAGACAGGCCCCAGACCCACTTCGCCCGCGCCCCTTCCGAAAGGTCTGCCGACTCCGGCAGCTCAACTTGCAGCTGAGAGGCCAACGCTCGGATGCGATCCTCAGGCACTTGCCCGGCCCCTCCCGGTGCCAATTTGGACAGCCGAGGGAAGGCCGTGCAGTCGACTGAGCCTCCCGCTGCTCCCGGCAATTGCTCATTGAAAAGACTAGCCAGCTTGAGTTTACCATCCTTTGCGATGATGATGTCGATCGCACGTCGCTGTGCCGCTGTGTTCCCCGCCGCCGTAGCGGCGAGAAACGCGTTATCAGCCTCCGTGCCGACGTCCTCCAAGCCAGCCCGTTCATCAATAGCGGACTCCCACTCGCCAACGAAATCGATTGGTGTGGTCTTCAGCAACCGAGTCAGGTCGCTCGTCGCGAAAGCGATCGCCAGTAGCGTCTCCGGCGTGACCGAGTCCAGCGGTGCTCCGTCACCGAGGGCCTCCGCCACGCCGGCGAGGCCTACGTCTAACGGAATGCTGCCATCAGGCCACTCTCCACGCATAAAAGGTGACCCGTCCAACACTTCTGTGTCCGGCGGCTCGGCTGCCACAGGCGGCATTATCCCCGAAGCGGTAAACGCCGTCGGAGGCCGAGCGCCTCGCTGAAAAGTTTTTCTCTCTGTGGAAGGTCGCCCTCGGGCGCGCCTGTGTCGCCTGTATTGGCGGCTCCGCTGCTTGCTAGCGGATGCGCACAAGTACAGACGAAACACGCCCCGAGGCCTTCCGAATCTTGTGATATGACATAATGGCGAAATTGGTGATGTCACAAGAAACGGCCTCGTGTCTGGCGCACCTCGGACGGTGCCCTCCTCTTCGGGACATAGAAACACCGTTCTAGTCGCTGCGCTTTCTAGAACGACGCTTCTACGTCGTCGTTAAGGAGACCTCCCATCGAGTGTCTCTTTGTTTCTCTTTTTATTTTGTTTCTCTTTTTGTTTGTAGATTGCCGCAGTGAAACTTCGTTTACTGGGCTGGTGACCCAAGGTCACGGGAGTTTCGGCCTAGAAGAAGGTGCGAGGCGGGCCCGGCGGCGCCGAATCCGATGGCGCCAGGCCATGACGTCACTTTCTCGTGGCGCCATGCCGTCGACCGAAGGTTCGGCGCAGCCGTCGACAACACTCGAGGTGTCGTCATCCCGGCGCGCCCGCGCCTGAAAAGACTCTCTGTGATCCCTGATCACCTCTCTCCAAAAGAACCTTCCGCTATAGAAGGTTCCCTGGACTCTCAAATCTCTCGATCTCTCAAGGGTGGTGGGTGGGTGTTTTTCTCTCTGTGGAAGGTCGCCCTCGGGCGCGCCTGTGTCGCCTGTATTGGCGGCTCCGCTGCTTGCTAGCGGATGCGCACAAGTACAGACGAAACACGCCCCGAGGCCTTCCGAATCTTGTGATATGACATAATGGCGAAATTGGTGATGTCACAAGAAACGGCCTCGTGTCTGGCGCACCTCGGACGGTGCCCTCCTCTTCGGGACATAGAAACACCGTTCTAGTCGCTGCGCTTTCTAGAACGACGCTTCTACGTCGTCGTTAAGGAGACCTCCCATCGAGTGTCTCTTTGTTTCTCTTTTTATTTTGTTTCTCTTTTTGTTTGTAGATTGCCGCAGTGAAACTTCGTTTACTGGGCTGGTGACCCAAGGTCACGGGAGTTTCGGCCTAGAAGAAGGTGCGAGGCGGGCCCGGCGGCGCCGAATCCGATGGCGCCAGGCCATGACGTCACTTTCTCGTGGCGCCATGCCGTCGACCGAAGGTTCGGCGCAGCCGTCGACAACACTCGAGGTGTCGTCATCCCATCCCCGCGTCTCCTCCTTCGGCCACTCCCGTTCCCCGCGGTTTCTCGTGTCCGAGTCCCGCTGGTCTCCCCTCAGGTGCGGCCACCGTCGGGCGACCGAGAGGTTGGGACTTTATCAGACTCAGCCCTTGAACCTTCCTCTCGGTGCCCCGCACCGACCATGAACCAAGAGTTCTTGGATCGGTTCGAGGACTTGGGTTTGGTGTCTCCCCGCGCGCTCTCGTCTCTGTGAGAGAACGAACGAGGTCCTCGTCCTTCCACTACTCGTGGACGGCGAGGTCATCCGAGCCTTCGGCCTATGCGGTCGTTGGCTTCCGGAGAGACGACCCTTCAACGACCGAGCCGACGACCGTCCGGTCGGCTCTATCGTCAAGGGCTATTTTCCTAAACGAGAGGGTCCCACAATCGATGTTGAGACTTTCCTCTCGCCTCGCAACCCTTCCGTCGAAAGGTCTCACTCCGTAGAGGTGTGAGCGGACGGTACGAACCAAGAGTTCGTTGCCGACTTCGTGCGAGCGCCACCGTCATCCGGGCGTCCCACCTATGCGGTGATCTGCCCGGGCGGATGCGTAGGGAGTGCCTCGTGCTCCTATAATGGTGCTCGAGGACTTAGGGTTTGACAGGCCATCCGATCCCTCGTCAGACGGCCATGTCGTCATCGTCGTCACCGCCGGGGCTCGACTCCCGAGCGGCGGCAGTCATGTCATGGTCGCACCGCTTGTCCGCGGTCGTCAGAATGACGACCTCGAAAAGGCGATTTCGAGCGACTACCCATGGCCGCTCGCCGGGGAATTTCACCTTGACCTTCGACGATGACGTCGTTGCCGAGATGGTTCCCTCGAAATGGACTTGGCGGCCGTCCAATGTGAACGGCACCGCCACTGCCATGCCGACGCTAATCTGAGCGTTGGTCAGCAGCGGGCCGCCGCCACATATGACCGCCGACTCCGTGTCCGAATCATCCGATTCGCCCCCGTCGTCGACTTCGTCGTCGGGGTCGGAGTCGTCGTCGTCGAGCTCTACCTCCGGCACTTGACCGCTCGCTTCGTCGGGAGCAGACTGCTCAACCGGCTCCACGTCAAGAAGGTTCGAGTCCAGCGCCTGCTGCAGCGCCGGGTCGAGGCCCGTGTGCATGAAGCCGGCCTGACCGTCCAAGAACTGCGTCGACTTCGAATTGCTCATTCGCGACGACAGGTTCAGCAGCCGCTCCTTCGAGAGCCGACAGTAGATGCGGTACACGTCAGAGAACCAACGACCCATCGCTTGGATCTCTTCGGCCGTTACTCCGGCCGCGAAGAGAGCTGTGGCGCCGCCGATACGGAAGCTGTGCGGCTTCACCCTTTCATGATGGGCGATGCCGGCCGCGTCGCACTTGGCGTGATACCACCTCATCACCTTCCGAAGCGTCAAGTTCCGCAACGACTGCGCCTCTCCCTTCTTCAGCCCCACCGTTCTCTCGACCGGGAACCTCAAGAGCGAGGTCGTCGTCTCCTCCCCCGGCCGACACGGCGCGACCATGTTCAGGATCTCTAGCAGTTCGGCCGTCCGCAGCGCACCGCCGCGGTGCGCCTTGATCACAACCGGACATTTACTTTTGTCCCCGACATGCTTGTGGTAGCGCTTGATCGGTGTGATCATCACGGTTGCTGCAACCAAACGGCCATCACGATCATGATCGAAAGAGATGTCCGACTGCCTGATCGGGTCGATCTTCGAGAGGATCTCGCCCGGCCGTAGCAGGCCGTCGGTCGCCAGCTCCGTGACCGCCGAGAACACAAGGTCCTTGACCGTCTCCTTGTTGAAACCACCAACAGCGCCGGACTCGAATTCTTTCTCGATCCGCCGCCATCTCGTCGCCGTCACTTCGCCCGCTTCGTCGTAGATTTCCATAATCCTCGACAGCGAGCTCCGCAACACCGGTGCATTGATCTCAATAGGGTGAGCCGCGCGGTCGACCCGCTTGGCTGGGTGCAGGCGCCGCAGGCCCTGGTTCGTGCGTTTGAACTGCACGTCGTCGAAACTCTTCGTCGCTACCAGCCCGTAACCCATGACATCAATGTGCCACGAATTAAACAACGCCGCGTATTGCTCCGCCGTGTCGACATTGCAACCGTTCGACACCAAGTCCGCCACGAAACCTTGGCGCAGCAAACTCTCAATCATGAAGGCTTCCGGGTCGTCGTTGACGCGGGGTCTGAGGAATCCGACCCGCGCCTTCGTCGCCGTGAACTTCAGCCAATGATTTAGTGCCGTCCTCAGCTTCGGTAGCGACCCCGGGGCGTAGATTGCTGCCTTCGCTTCCCTCAGCGCCGGAAGGACTCCCGCCTCCTCGAGACGTTGCCAGTCCGGAACCAGCGGGTCCTCCACATCGCCGAAGTCGATGTCCTTGAAAGCGTCGCTCTCCGATTCCGAGAGCGGGCCGCGTGCGAGCGACGTGAGCACGCTCGTGACGGAACCTCTCGGGCCGCCCGTCACGCTCGCCACCGTCTCGTGTGACCACTTGCGCCTATTGACCGCCGTCATCTCCACGATCATACGCTTGAGCTGCCCCTCCGAGAAAGAGGGCTGCTTAGCGCCGAGCCACTGGCATGTGGCTGGCATGGCCGCCGGCACTCCGGTCGGAGGTTCGACGTCGATCTGGGATGACGACCCAGGAACGCGCTTCGCACCTCTAACCAGGAAAGCTCGGTCGTGCGCCTCGGCCGCTGACAGCTCCGGCGTTCGCTTGATACTCTCCCGCGCTCGTCTCCTCGCCTTCGCCGTGAAGTCCTCGTCGACGGTCGGCACGAAAGGCGCGTGTTGGTGGATGCGGTTGGCCGCGTCGTCGACCTCGTCGGCCCGACGCCTGTCCTCCGTTTCTGCTCGTGCTCGTGCTACCGCCGCTCGGCGACCGGCACGTGACGTCTCCTCTGACATCACCGCGTCATCATCACTCGCTCGCTCCTCGCGTTTCATCTCACCGTCACGCTTGACTCCTCCGCCAACACCTGACCGTCGGGCTCGGTGCGCTGCGACATGCTGCCGTGCGCTCTCGCGCGCCTCCGTGCTGTGTCTTGTTAAGCACTCGCGCGTGTGCGCTCGCGGGCAGAAATCGCAGCACGTCATGCTGTCGAGTCTCGCTGTCATCGGGCAGCCTTGTGTCGAGCAGCTCTGAGTGTCGTCACCGAACGACGAGGCTGCTGCTGGTCGCTGATGCTCGTCTAGATCTGCGAGCGGGCCGCTGCGTTCCTCTCCGCCGCCGCTTCGTCGCGCGAGCGGCAGAACGCCTCGGTCGCTGCCTTCACCTTGCCGAGCACCTGCGGTCGGATGATATTGGTGACGATATGATCCACGACGTCTCGCAACATCAGGACCGGAATCGAATTGCCACAGAGGCGATAAACATCTTCCGCCGTCACGTCAGGCTGACTCTTCAAGAACGCCGCAAACTCGTCCGGAAACGAGTGCGTCCGCAGTGCTTCCCATTCGGAAAGCCGGCGAATGCGTCCCGCTGAGTCCCTGTACAGTGCTGTTGCGCCGCCCGGTCCCTGGCCCCAAGTCTTCATTGTCACCGCTGGCCCTGAACCGTCATAGACGGACCACCCCATGCCGCCGATGCCGATGGTGCCCACGAGGCGCGGGCCGTCATAACCGTCCGCGTCCCGTACTGGCAGCATCGTGACATCCTGCGGGCGTGGGTAAAGCATCTCGTGACTAGGCTCGTCATCGAAGCAACTTTCCACCGTCACCGAACGCAGTGAGGTCCCTTCGAAAGAGAAGAAGTCACTCGCGTCCTTCCCGTCAACGATGCACTCTGGCAGAATCGCCACCAAGAACACGCGTCTCCGTGACGTCGGATCGCCGTGCCGGCGGGCCATACGGACCGCCCAGCCGACGGCGTAGCCTGCGTCGCGATATTGATCGACGGCCGCCCAGAAAGGCGAGCCGCCGTCGACGTCGAAGATGCCCGTCACCATCTCGCGGATGACGACCGGCGGCCGAAGGCGAATGCCCAGCTCACAATCGTCGAGCCAGAGGCTGCCTGTCGAACCGGCGAGGCCGCGGCCCGAACCTGCTTTGCTGTAGTCCGGGCACGGGCTGCCGCTGATGTAGATCAGGACGACCTTCTTGAGCCAGTCGAGATGGCCGCCGCGAGCTGCCTCGAGAACGCTCCCGAAGCCGCCCCAGCAGTCGATCCCCGTCCGCTCTCGCCAGAGTCGTTGAACCAACTCGTCCACGTCAAAGCCGGCGATCGGCGTGCCGCCGAGTGGCGCCGACGCAAAACTCATTGAATCGGCGCCGCAGAAGCCCGAGAGGAACCCCCAGCGTCTGCGATCCGCGTCCGCTGCCTGCTCGGGCTCCGTCGCCGCTTCGTCGGGTGAGCCCTTCTCGTCGAGGTACCGCTGCTCTCGTGCGTATACCTCGGCCACTGAGCTCGCCGTGCCCGAAGTCGGCTCTCCGTCTTCCTCGAGCTCGCCGAGCCGCTCAGCCAGTTCGCCGAGAAGCAGGTGGGCCTCCGGCGCCATCGGCAATCGCACGAACTTGGTCGCGCCGAGCTTGCGCGCCTCCTCCTTGAAGGTCGCTCGAGCAAGTCGCGAGACCGGGTCGGCGAGCACGTTGTCCTTCGAGGTCACTCGACGTACTCGCGTCACCACTCCCGTCTGCATCGCAAAGTGCGCTCGATGCTGCAACACGACCGCTTGCAGTGCGCTCCTTGACTTGTTCGTCGAGGACGTCGTCGTCTCGGTCGTGTTGTCGCCGTGAGCTAGAGCGTGCCGGTGAGGCGCAATCGGGTAGAAAGAAGTCAGTGCGGCGTAGCCCGCAATTCCCTCCTTCACGTTGATGTGGTACCGTTTCTCCAGCTCGGTCCACTCGTGTTCATAAAAGTAGCACACAACTTGACCGTCGCCGTCGTCGCGAAGCATCGCCGCGCCGGCACCCTCGATGCCCGACGCGTCGTACGCGAACTCGAGCAAGTCTGCCGAGCCCGACGGCGGGAAGTGGTTAAGGGGAAAGAACGCGACACCGTCATTCGGTATCGCGAGCGCCTTGTGCCACCACCGCAGATCACGCACGACACCTCGTCCGATTCGCACTCGCTTGGCTCCCGACCGTGAAGCTTGGCGCAGTGCCGTGAACATACAGGTCAGGTAGGGCCGTCCCGCTGGCCGGTACTGTGCTGCGTGCACCAGCTTGCAGGTGAGGCTGAGAAAGTCGGTCGCCCGCATGGATCGTTTCGAAAGCGTCTCCGCCGCCTGTGCGGCATACGAAACTGCCTTCTCCGGATCTAGAGCCAAAATCCGACTCGACAGCGCCAACTCAGCGCCCAGCACCGTCATCTTCGGCGAAGGGCCCGCAATCTTCTTCGGGGCCACTTCGAAACCGAGGAAGCGAGCGAGCCCGACCGCGAGGTCGCGCATCGCCGCCGCCCGGTCGGCGCCGAGCGCCGCGCCGAAGATGTCGTCGATGTAGCCAGCTTCGAACGTCAGCTCCAAATCGTCTCCGCTCAGTCCCGCGGCCTCTCTGTCTCGCAGCCAACTGCCGAACTCCGCACTCCGAGGTACGCGATCCAGCGTCTCCCAGAGCTTGTCGTCGGCGAACGACGCGCACATCTTGCGAAGTCGCGCATCGCCGCCTCGGAGTCGCCTCAGCAGCCACAAAAAGAAGTCAGTGAACCGAGAAAAGTCCTGCACCATTGAAGCATCGCCGAATTGTGTTCTGCAGTCGAGGAAGCCACGCCCCCCCCACTGCTTGCCGTACATCCAGAGCTCCGTGGCGTGGTTGTGCCAGAAACGGTAAGCCGACTGCAAGTCGATCTTCCAGAGCCAGACGAAGTCGTCCGGCGCTGCCGCCGCCGCCTCGTCGCGGGTCTCTCCCGCGCCGATCGCCGGTTCCGCTTGCATCAACACCGCCGTCGCCGCCGCAAACTGCGTCGTCTTCGGAAATTCTGACTTCGCCAGCTCATCGAGCGCAATCATCGGATTCACCGCCAGCTCGTTGCTGCCCTGTGGCAAAACCTCCAGCTTGGGCCACGACTTGTCTGTCGTCGTCCGAACCTTGTTGTTTTGCTGCACTCCGTTGCACGGCTCGATCCGAGCCGGGCAAGTAGCAACAAAGCCGGTGATTGCAACCGTCTCTCCGTCCAACTGTAAACGCAAGGGGGCGTCAGCACTGACCACCGGTTGCAGCCAGCCCACGTCGTCGGCCGAATCGTCGGCAAACTGCTTTCCCACGGCCTCGTGGAAACGCAGCGCGCCCGAGTGATTGGCCGACAGGACCGTGACGCGATCGCATCGCGACAGGTTCCTGTGGCCGTCGCAGAGCTGGTCGAGCACCCGTCTGTCGTGATACCCTTCGCCTAGCATCCGCACTCGGTCGGCTTGGATGACGGGCGCCAGCGGCGCCGCCTCCTCCAAAGGCACGATCGGCTCGACGCCGCCCGACCGAACGTGGTCTAGCAGGTACCAAGCGCGACCGCGAGCCTCGGGCTGAACGTACTCGTCGTCCAGAATGAGATCGTCGGGGCGCCGCAGGCCGCTGCCCTTCTTGGCGACGCCTTTGACCTCGTAAACGCGCATCTCCTCGAACCACGCCATGATCTTGCTCACGCCCTCGTGCGTGTACACGTCGGTGATCGCCTTCGGCCGCCAGTCCGGGTTCGTCACGCCGCTTGCTGCGTCGCTCACCTCGGGCATGGGATCCGCCGCCGGCGATACGTTTGTCACCGGGAACGGCGCCATACGTACGAAGTCGTCCGACTCTGATGTCACTCGCGCCATCGAATATGACGGTAGCTTCACCAGCTCGTCGAGTGAGAGCGCCGACGCCGCCGTCGCTTCGAGTCCTTCTTGCACTGAAGAGCCGAGAGCGACGGGCGTCGGACGCCCTGTTCCTCCCGGAGCCGCTCGCGCTGCCGCCGCCGCGTACGCGTCGGCGCGCTGCCGTTGCGCTCCGAGCGACCGGATCGAATCGATTCGACCCTCGCCTTGCGGCAGCACCCCCAGTGCGTCCAACTGATGGACCCAGCGTTGCCGCTGGCGGCTCGTGCGAAGCGCCGCGCGCGCCTTGGTCGTGCTGCCGTGCGATCGGCGCTTGCCTCGGTCGTCGAACGACGAGCCCGTCTCCCACGAGTCGTCGTCGTGAGACCCCGGCCATCGTCGTGACGCACTATCCGCCTCCGTCTCGAGCGGCTCGGTACGAAACGCCGACATCGCTGACTGCAAACGCTCAAGCTGGCGACTACCGAAGACGCGGCGACCGTTGTCCTTCGTCGGACTCCGTCGTCGCTTCCTCGTTTCGTCGTCGCTGAGCTCGGGCGACCGCCCCGCACGTGGCGCGGCGGCCTCCCGCAGTCGTCGCCGATGCTCGTCATCGTTCTGCTCGCTCTCGCCAGCGACGTCTTCGACCGTCGCCGAAACTCTAAACCCGTGCCCCGCCGGCACGGCGCGGCGCTCCCGAGCGCCGACTTGAATGCCTGGTCTGCTGCCGTCTTCGCCACCGGGATAGGAGCGCCGAAGCGACTCCGTCACCGGGATGGGA
>OJHD01000247.1_pt1 | contig 11685 bp, 3 predicted proteins | sample 1594981 | NCBI WGS metagenome assembly OJHD01 (sample SAMN05416720, study PRJEB24817) | seawater metagenome | isolation source: Sea water | place: Canada:Atlantic | collected 2013-07 | reverse complement strand
AGATCTACACCTCTCTATTCGTCGGCAGCGTCAGATGTGTATAAGAGACAGTCCGTAGACTGAAAGATTTGAAGCAGCGACGGCTTGTCGAGCACGCGACCTTCGCGGTAGGCGCGGTAGTCTCGTGCGAAGAACCACATCGCGACGCCCGGGTAGTCGCATCGCGCCTGGTCCGGCCACTGATGGTGACCGGACACTGACGTCTTGCGCACCACCTTCAGAATCATTTCAACTGCGGGAACGATCTCGCATTCCTCGCCCAGTGAAAACTCCGCCACCAGCGCCCACGTCCGCCATGCCTCATCCCAGACTCCATTGACCTTCGAGGCAGTGGGTCCAGACTGATACGGGACCATCGCAAAGACCCAGAAGGAAGCCAGGTTCACGTTCACGATGCAGATTTGAGGCCCCGCCTCGATGACCATGCCCTTCCGCAACTTTGCAAGGTCCAAACTCCGCTGTCGGTCCTCGTTTCGCTGTTCTTCTGACTCACGATCGCCCTCCAGTGACGTACCTTTGATCAGGATGTTGTCCGCCTCCTCGGTCAACTTGCTGTAGACTACGTCGAGCGCGAGCAGCCGCGGGCAGCGAGCAAGATCTTGGGCGTAGATCGGAACCGACGCGAGCCGGCGAGCCTCGGAGTCGAGCGCCGCCCATGCCGCCACGAACTCTTCGCCGTCCAGCAGCGAGAGGTTCTTGATGGCCTCCTCGTGCCGCTCGAAGGGCGCCACGTCCTTCGGGGAGAACCACTCAGGCCGCCGCTCGTGTGCCACTTGCGGCGCCTTGCCGAGAGTGATCTTCTCCTTCGGTTCGCGTGCCGTCGTGTCGGCCGCCGTCCGCCCGGCCGCCGCCTGCAGCGCCGCCATCGAATCCGCACTCAGCCGCACCGTCGGCGCCCCTAGCGGAGCTGCCGCCGCCGCCGCCCCCGTCGCCGGCTCCCCGCCGTCGAACGTGGGCGTCGGCGTCGGCACGACATACGTCACGATGTACTGCAAAGCCTCGGCGGTCCCCGACGGCGCGACACCGAGACGATCAACTCCGTGTCCCTTGCGCCGCATTGCCGTCAGCACCGCCGTCCCCGCAGCCATCTTCATCACGTTCAGACCGCCTCCTTCGAGTTCCAGGTCGTGAAAGCGGCGAAGCGAGCGCGCCGCATCACTCGCCAACGAGCGATCGGCATCAGCGCCCGTCGCCAGCACACCCGACGACACGTGCGTCCACCCGTCCATCGGCGTCAGCGTCGGATCAAACCCAGTCCCGAGCTCCCTCCGCGCCCGTTCACGCTGCGCCGACTCCGTACGCTGCCGACGCCGCTCGGTCATCCACTCGGAAGTGAATCGGCCGTCGTCAGAGAGTTCGAGCACGTTAGCATCGAACTCCTCCTGAGTCGTCGACAGCTTGAGCCATCCGGTCGCACGCACCGTAATGCACTGAGAAAGCTGTGCCAAGCCCCAGACCCACTTCGCCTTTGCTGCTTCCGTCAGGTCGGTCGATGGCGGCAGTTCGACGCGAAAGCGCCCTGCCAGCGATCGCACCTTCTCTTCGGGAACCTTGCCGCTCCGCACCGCCAGCTTCGCCAGCCGTAGGAAAGCAGAGCAGTCAACGTGACCGTCGTCCACCTCGGGCAATGCAGTCACATGTCCAGCGAAAGAGTCGATGGTGCCATACATCGACACATACAGATCGACCGCATCCATTTGAATCTGAGTCGTAGCGACCCCCTGGGCCGTCGCCAGATTCGTATCGGCCGCCGCGCCGATATCTTGGATGTCGCCTCGCGCTTCGATCGCCGCCTCCAGTTGACCCGCAAAATCAATTGGGTTCACCACCGAAAGCATCTTTCCCGACCAGCCGACGGCATACGCGATCGCCAGCAGATGCGGGACCGTAATGCTCTCGAGCGGGTCGTCTTCGCTGCCCAGCACCGTTGCCAGCAGCGGGAAAGACACATCCAGCATGATCCTCTCTTCATGCCCCCATGCCTCTCTTGAAAAGACTGAATTCAAATCCTCCGAATCCGGTCCTTCCACAGAAAAGGAAACTGGCATCGTTCACGATCGCCGCAACCCTTGAAGAACGGCGGTGCTTGCGCAGCCCGCGACGACGGTCCCTGTTTGTTTTTGGAGACCGCCCTGGTCGCGCGTTCGCGCCTCTGGCGACCTCGGTCACTCTGTCGGAGTGAGTGAGGTAGGCCAGAGTCAAGTGAACGACGGGCGTCCTTTCCTTTGTGTGTGTGGTGTGTTCTTTTGTGGTCGCTTTTTGTGGTATCACTGAGCCCGGCACACACTGAAAGAAACGCCCTCGCGTCCCTCGGGCGGTGCCCTCCTTCTCGGAGCATAGAAACTCCGTTCTCCTCCGCTGCGCTGCGCTGCGCTACGCAGAACGAGGCTTCTATTCTCTCGTTTAGGAAACCTCCCATTCGAGGTTCGGTAACCAACTGCGTTGATTACTTTGGTGACCCAAGTCACAGGAGTGTCGGCCTGAAGTGGGCGAGGCGGGCCGGCGGTTCCGAGACCGTGGCGAGATCGTGACGTCATGCGACGCCACGACGTCACCGCGGTCCGTCACCGCCTTCCGACAACACTTGCTGTGTCGTCATCCCATCCCCGCGTCCCTTCGGGCACTCCCGCACGCTCCATTTGGAATCAGTTCTCCGCGACGACAGGTCTCCCAGACCCGCCACCGCTAACTGACATGCGTGGGTCGTTCGGGTGACCCTGTCTACCCTTCATTGAGTGGCTCCCGTGGCTCCCTGCCACGGGGCACTTGCAATGTAACTGTCTCCGGTGGCTCCCTGCCTCCGAAGCACTCTACGTAGCTGACCCTGTCAGCCGATACCTCGTCCGCTCCGCCACGACGGATCTCCCTGAGACCCGCCTACGCTAGCCAACTAGGTTCGGGTACTCGGGTGACTCCCTGTCTCCCCTTTCTCCTTTCTTTTCCCGGTTTCGAGGCTCCCTGCCTGAAGCCGTCTATGAGAACGGGCCCGGGTGATAGCACTAACTGTGTGACCGGTTCTCATAAAAATCGGTCGGCCTTCGGTGGCTCCCTGCCGCCCGATGCCTCACGATATCGGTGGCTCCCTGCCTCCCGATGCCCAAACCTCGCGCTCTCCCTGAGTCACTTGGTTCGGGACTTTGTTTGCGCGTCGCCGCCGTCAGGTCGTCATCCGTCGTCGTCCTCCGACGCGACAGACCTTCGGGCGACAACCGCGAAGAGGCGGTCCCGGGCGGCCACCCAAGGTCTCTCGCCCGGAAATGCCACAGTGACCTCAGACGTCGAAGGCAGAATCGAGGCGATCGTGCCTTCGAAATGCACTTGGTGACGGCCCAGCGAGAACGGCACTGCCACCGTCGCGCCGACGTTGATTTGCGCGTCGGTCAACAGCGGGCCACAGTCGCACATGCCTTTCTGCTCGACGTGACATTCGTCGTCCGTCATGGCCGCACCATCGTCCGACTCCGCGTCCGATCCCAGTCCACGCTCGTCGTCGTGACCTTCGTCTTCGTCTCTGCCGATGTCAGGCGGCTGCCCCGGCTCTTGCTGCTCGACCTCCTCGAGGTCTTGCTCGCCCGACGGCGTCGCCGTGCTGAGGAAGCCGTCGGCACCGTTCAAGAACTGAGTCGAGCGCGAGTTGCTCATTCGGTGTGACAGCTGCAGCAGTCGTTCCTTGCTGAGCCGGCAGTAGATTCGGTACACGTCCGACGACCAACGCCCCATCGTCTTGATCTCTTCGGCGGTCACTCCCGCCGCGAACAGCGCAGTCGCCCCGCCGATCCGGAAGCTATGAGGCATCACCTTCTTGTGGTGCGGCACTCCCGCCGCAGCGCACTTGTCGTGATACCAGTCCATAACCTTCCGCAGCGTCAGATTCGCAAGGGACTTTCGGTCTCGCCGACTCAGCCCCGCGGTCTTCGCCACTGGAATTCTCAGCGCCGGCGTCGTCTCTTCGTCGCCTGGTCGGCACGGCGCAATCATGCTGATGATCTCAAGAAGTTCTGCCGTCCGCAGAGCGCCCCCGCGATTCGCCTTGATCACGATTGGCCGCTTGGCCGTGCTGCCCACGTCCTTGCCGTACCTCTTGATCGGAACGATCATCACCGTCGCTGAGATCAGCTTCCCGTTGTCATCGTGATCGAAAGACACGTCCGACTGCGAGATGAAGCCCTTCTTCGGCATGATCTCGCCGGGCCGCAGCAGCCCGTCGGTCGCCAGCTCCGTCGCCGCCGAAAAGACGAGATCGGTGATCAGGCCTCTGTCGAAGCCATCGGGACGCTCCTCGCTGAGCGCCCTCTCGATTGCCTGCCAACGGCCCGACGTCACCTTACCCGGCATGTCGTAAATCTCAAAAACTCCCTCGAGAGATTTCCTCAGCACTGAGCCGTTCAACTCAATCGGGTGAGCAGCTCGGTCGATCTTGGTCGCCGGATGAAGCCGGCGTAGACCCTGGTTCGTCCGCTTGTACTGCTCGTCCTCGAAGGCCTTCGACGACACGACTCCGTAGCCCATGACGTCGATGTGCCACGAATTGAACAGTGACATGTACTGCTGTGCTGTATCTACGTTGCATCCGCCCGCCACCAAATCTGCCACGAAGCCTTGCCGCAAGAGACTCTCCGTGAGAAAGGCGTCGGGATCTTCGTTGATGCGCGGTCGAAGAAAGCCTACTCGCGCCTTCGTCGCCGTGAAGCGCAACCAGTGGTTGAGCGCTGTCCTCAGTTTCGGTAATGAGCCCGGCGCATAGATCGCCGCCTTCGCCTCCCGCAGCTTCGGCAACACGCCCATCTCTTCCAAATTGCGCCAGTCCGGCACGAGCGGGTCGACGCCCTCGCCGAAGTCGATTGCGTTGAACTCGTGCTGAGTGTGAGCCTCGAGCGGTCCTCGCGACAGTGACGCCATCACAGCTTGGACCGTTCCCCTCGGCCCTCCCGTGACCGCCGCTACTGTCTCATGCGACCACCTCTTCTTGTTCAGCGTCGTCATCTCGATGATCATCCTCTTGAGTTGCTCGTCGGAGACCGACGCCTTGCCGGCTCCCACCCACTGGGTCGTCACCGGTAGCGACGCCTTGCTCTCGCCCGTTGACGGCTCGCTCGAGCTGCTCCCACCTGAGGCGCGTTTCGCGGTCTCGCCGAACATCGCTTGGTGCTGCGCCTCAGCTACCGTCTCCGCGCTTCTCTTGCTACTCCGCCGCGCCTCGCTCTTCATCGCCAGTAGCACCGCACTGTCGGCCGATGGTGCCGTGAACGCCGCTAGCTGACGCGACACCTCCTCGAGACCGTCCGTCTCGTGTGTCGACGCTCGGCTCGACGCCTCGCGCGCGTCCTTCGGTTTCGGCTTCGGCTTGCGACCTTCGCTCGCCGTTTCTCTGCCTACTCCTGATGATCGCCCGTCCGGCTCTGTCGTCACCGCACTCGCCGTCGATGTCGACGGTTGGCTGCTGGCCGCTCGGCTGGCTGCCACGTGTTGCCGTGCCTGTCGTCGCTCGTCCTCCGAGTGCCTCTGGAGACACTCGTTGACGTGCGCCTTCGGGCAATAGTCGCAGCACGTCGGCTGGCCCGGCCGTGCCGTCAACGGGCAACCGGGTGTCGAACATCGTTTGTTCCTTTCTTCCGCACGACCCACGACACCTCTACGGCCGTCGACGTTCGCGTCGCTGCTGCTCGCGGTCAGGCTCGCTGCCGTCGCGCTGCCTCCTCGCGCTCGCTCGCCGCAAGCTCGCGCGCCTCGCGGTGCGAACGTGCTGCCGCCGACACTTCTGCCATCACCTGCGGTTTGATGACAGAGGTGACGAGATGTTCGACCACCCCTCTCAACGTCAGGATGGGGATCGAGTTCCCACAGAGGCGGTACGCCTCCTCCCAGGAGATCCGTGCCGTATCTCTCAGGTAACTGATGAAGTCGTCTGGAAAGCTGTGAGTCTTCATCGCTTCCCAAGGCGAAAGACGCCGCACGCGTCCAAGGCTGTCGCGGTAGAGAGCCGTCGCCCCTCCCGGACCTTGCCCCCAAGTCTTCATCGTTACCGCCGGTCCCTTCGCATCGTACACCGACCATCCCATACCGCCGATGCCGATCGTACCGACGAGACGTGGGCCGTCCCAGTCGGTCGTATCGCGCGCCGGTAACCATTCGACGCTGTCGTGATACTCCAGTCCATCCTCCGGTTCGCTGTCGAGGCAGCTTTCCACCGTCACCGAGTCGAGAGACGAGGTCCCCTCGGGGGCGAACAGGTCCACTGCGCTCTTCCCCGCGACGATGCAATCTGGGCGTACCGCCACAAGAAACACGCGCCGTCGCGACGTCGGGTCGCCGTGCCGTCGTGCCATCCGCACGGCCCACCCCACGACGTAGCCCGCGTCGCGATAAACGTCGACAGCTGCCCAAAAAGCTGCGCCGCCGTCGACGTCGAAAATCCCCGTGACCATCTCGCGAATTAGAATCGGCGGCCGCAAACGGCAGCCCAACTCGCAATCATCGAGCCAGAGCCCGCCGGTGACGCCGCTGACGCCACGGCGATTGCCGGCCTTGCTGAAATCCGGGCACGGGCTGCCGCTGACGTAGATCAGCGTCGCCGGCGCCAGCCAGTCGAGGTGACCGTCCAGCGCCGCGTCGAAAACGCCCTGGAAGGCGCCCCAGCAGCCAACGCCCGTGCGCTCCTCCCACAATCGCCGCACTGTCTCATCCGCGTCGAAGCCCGCCAACGGGAAGCCGCCGAGCGGCTCGACGGCGAACGACATCGAATCCGCTCCGCAGAAGCCGGATATGAACCCCCACGGCGCCTGAGCGTCCGAAGGCTGCTCCGGCTCCGTCGTCTTCGCCGCCGCCGCCGCTTCGCGGCGTGCGAAATCCTCCTCGCGCCTGTAGACCTCTGCGACTGTCGCCGCCGTCCCTGACGTCGGATCGCCGTCCTCCTCGAGCTCGACCAACCGCTCGGCGAGTTCGTCGAGCAGCCGACGCACCTCGGGCGCCAACGGGATCTTAACGAACCGTGACGCGCCGAGCTTGCGGGCCTCGGTCTTGAACGTGTCCATCGCGAGACGTGAGACCGGGTCGGCGAGAACGTTGTCCTTTGACTTCACACGCCGCAGCCTCGTCACCACGCCGGTTCGCCCTGCGAAATCAGCTCGATGCTGCAGTACGACGGACTGCATCGCACTCCGCGACTTGTTAGTCGCCGAAGTGATCGTTTCCGTCGTATTATCGCCATGGGCGAGCGCATGTCGGTGCGGCGCGATCGGGTAAAGACTCGTGAGCGCCGCGTACCCGGCGATGCCTTCCTTCACGTTGATGTGATACCTCTTCTCTGCGTCGGTCCACTCATGTTCGATGAAGTAGCACACGACGTTCCCTTCGTCGTCGTCGCGTAGCATCGCCGCTCCGAGGCCTTCGACGCCCGAGGCGTCGTAGGCGAACTCGAGCAGGTCGACGGAGCCGGACGGTGGGAAATGATTCAGAGGGAAGAAAGCGACGCCGTCCGTCGGGACCGGCAGCCACTGCTTCCACCAGCGCAGGTCACGCATCACGCCACGTCCGAGTCGCACTCGCTTCGCACCAGACCTCGTCGCCTGCCGCATCGCCGTGAACATACACGTGAGATAAGGCCGACCCGCCGGCCTGTACTGGGCCGCGTGCACCAGCTTGCAAGTCAGGCTCAGAAAATCCGTCATCCTCATCGACGATTTCCTCTTGAGCGCCTCGCTGACTTGCGCCTCGTACGAGACCGCCTTGTCTGGGTCGAGCGCCAAAATCCGCGTCTGCAGCGTCAGCGACGCCCCGAGCACCGTCATCTGTGACGTCGGGCCGGCGATCTTCTTCGGCGCGACGTCGAAGCCCAAGAACTTTGCCAGCCCCACTGCCAAGTCGCGCATCGCCGCCGCTCTATCGTAGCCCAAAGCGGCGCCGAAGATGTCGTCGATGTAGCCGGCTTCGACCGACAGTCGCAGATGGTCGCCGTCGAGACCCGCCGCCGTTCGCTCCAGCAACCAGTTTGAATATTCTTTCGTCGTCGGCTCGGCGTCGAGCGCCGCCCACAGCGGCGCCCCGAACGAGTCGCACTGTCGTCGGAGGCGTTCGTCGCCGTCGGACAGCCGCCGAAGCAGCCACAGAAAGAAATCAGTGAAGCGAGAGAAATCCTGCACCATCGAAGCGTCACCAAACTGAGTGCGACAGTCGAGATAACTCTTCCCGCCCCATTGTTTACCAAACATCCACAGCTCAGACGGATGGTTGTGCCAAGACCTGTACGCCGACTGTAGGTCGATCTTCCATAGATAGACGTAATCAGCCGGCGACGCCGCCGCCTCGCGATCGCGGGTGACCCCCGCGACGCCTACGGCCGGCTCGGCTTGCATCAACACCGCCACCCCCGCCGCGAACTGAGTTGTTTTCGGAAACTCAGACTTGGCTAGCTCGTCCAGCGCAATGAGAGGGTTGACAGCGAGCTCCTCGCTGCCGTCGGGCAAAACTTCAAGCTTCGGCCACGACTTGTCAGTCGTCGTGCGTACCTTGCCGTTTTGCTGAACGCCGTTACACGGCTCGATCCGCGCCGGGCACGTCGCCACGAAGCCGCTGATCTTCACCTTCTCATCGCCCAGCTGCAGAATCAGCGGCGTCTCCGCTGATATCACCGGCTGTAGCCAGCCAAGCTCCTCGGACGAGTCGTCGGCGAACTGCTTCCCGACCGCGTCGTGAAAACGCAGCGCGCCCGAATGATTCGCCGATAGCACTGTCAGCGGCGGGCATTTCGAAAGGTTCCGATGCCCGTCGCACAACTGGTCCAACACGCGCTTATCGTGATAGTCCTCGCCGAGCAACCTCACTCGCTCAGCGTTGATCGCCGGCGCCAGCGGCGAAGCTTCTTCGAGCGGCACTATCGGCGACGCGCCGCCCGTGCGTATGTGATCGATCAGATACCACGCCCGGCCGCGTGCCGCCGGCTGCACGAACTCGTCGTCCAAAACGAGGTCGTCCGGCCGGGTGAGCCCCGAGCCCGACTTCGCCACAGCCGCCGCCTCGTAGCGCCGCATCTCCTCGAACCACGCCATGATGCGTTTGATGCCGCCGACCGTGTAGACGTCCGTCAGCACCGACGGTCGCCAGTCCGGGTCGGGCGAGAACTCGCTCGCCTCGGGAACGGGCGGCATCGGGTCGTCTTCGGGCGACACGTTCGTCACTGGGAACGGCGCCCGCAGTATGAAGTCGTCCGACTCGCTCGCAATCCGCGCCATCGAGTAGGTGGGCAGCTTGATCATCTCGTCGAGCGACACCGCCGCCGCCGCCGCCGGCTCGAGACCGTCGGGCACCGACGTGCCCGCCGCCACCGGCGTCGGGCGCCCAGCGCCGTTTGGCGCCGCGCGCGCCGCCGCCGCCGCGTACGCGTCGGCCCGTTGTCGCTGGGCTCCGAGCGAGCGAAGCGCCTCCGCCCGCTCCTCGCCTTTTGGCAGCACGCCCATCTCGTCCAAACGAGCGATCCACCGTTCACGCTGGCGACTAGTCGCCATCTCCGCGTCTTGGCGGCGACTGCCGAGAAAGCTACGTCCGCGCCCGTTTGTCAGCGTCCGACGTCGCTTCCTCGCTGCGTCGTCTGTCGGCACGTCTGGCGCTTGGCGCCCCGCGCCGCCCGCCGCTGCCGCCAGCCTCCGTTGCTGTGCCGCCTCGTCGTTCCTCTCGTCGTCGCCGACGACCACGTCAATCGTCGACGTCACGCCGAAACCGTGTCCCGCCGACACGGTACGGCGCCCGCCGGCGCCGATTTGTACTCCTTGCGGCGCATCCGACGCTCGCCGTGCGCTCGGCTTCGAGACCCTCGCTGTCTCGGCCGCCTGCGCTACGTCTCGTGTGCCGCCGTCCGCCTCCGCGTCCGCCGTCGCTGCTTCCCCTAGCGGCGTCGTCGTTGCTTGCCCTTGCGCATCGCCGGTGGTAGAGCCGTCGACCTCCCGTCGACTGCTCGGCCATCGGTGTTTGCGTTTGGGTTCTCCGGAGTGTGGTGCCCTCACCCCCTCCGTCACCTTCTCTGCCCAAGCAGCGAAGTTCGCAACCCTCTGCACGCGACTGGGCCGTGCCTTGCACTGCCGCCCCTCCGCGCTGGCTGCGTCAGCCTCCTCACGCCCCTCCGTCGTGACGTCAGCTGCCGTCTCAGAACCGTGCTCCGTCGGCACGACACGGCGCTCTCCTGCGCCGGCCTGCACATCCACTGTTGTGTTTCGCGGCGCACCTTCGTGCGCCGCCGCATTGGCGCCAGCCGCTAACGACGTCAGTCGTGCTTGCCCTTGGTTGTCGACAGTCTCCCCGGTCGGGCACCCTAGTACGAAGGTACACCCGTCCCGAAGGGGGGTTCCCGTGTCGCCTTGGGGAGTTTTCCTTCCGGGGACCGGCGCCGGACCGCCTGGCTCACCTCCGGAGAGGGCCTGATGCGCCGACGACCGTCTCGTCGACAACCGTTGGCTCGCCGCAGCTTCGCCTCTTGCTCCTCCATACGGGAAGCTCTGCCTCTCTGCGCACTCCGCAGCAGCAGCCTCGCCTCGCCTTGCGTCCGCACCGAAGCGCACCGACCGCCGCTTCAAACGCGAGCGGAAATCCCCGCCGCTCACGTCGTCCGCCGGCGGCCCCGTGGCTCGTCGGTCGCGTTTCCCTCCGGCGACTGCGCCTCCGTCAGTCGCCTCAATCCCACTCGCGCCGGTGACGCCGACGACAGCCCGTGCCTCGTCATCGTCGTCACCGCCACTTGATGACTCTCCGCCCGCGTTCAACGGCGTCGTCATCGCTGCGTCCCATCGACTCTGCGCCTCGTCGATCCTAGCGCGATCGCCTCGCGCAGGTCGACGCCAGCGTCGATGGCCTGGCTTCACTCGCGTCGCCCTCCGCGCCGCGATCGCCATGTTCTCGAGCAGCGAATCGTCATCCGTATCCCTTGCGCTCGTGTCCGACTCAGTCTCCGTGTCCGAGTAGTCCTCGTTCGCATCCTTGGCGCGCTGCCTCCGCAGTGCGCGTTCGGCCGTGCGCGACGTGCTCGCCGGCACTCGCCAGCCTGGCTGTTCGCGCTCAGAGTCTGAAGTATCATACCATCGACTCGTCATCGACGCGCAACCCTGCCCGGCGGCCGCACCGAACTCCCGTCGAGCGCCGTCGCCCTGCGATCCCCCGCGCCCGATCTCCTCGACCTCGCTGTCAAGGAATGGCGTTCTCTGCTTGCGCCACTCCCCCAACGCCGACGGCGAAGCCAGTCACTGCTCGTCGTCGTCGTCGTCTTCGGCCTCCGACGGCACCGGCGTGCCCTTCGCGGCACCGCCGGCCTTGCCCTTCGGCTTCGCCTCGGCGGGCGAGTGGCCAGACAGAGAAGACGTCCAGAATTTCTTGTTGTTGAGGTACAGCGGCCCCTCCAGGCCCGCCGTCTTGGCGGCCGCAATGCAGAACGCCGGCTTGCGGTCGATCGGTCCCATGTGCGCGCGGCCGCACGCCCCCATCAGACCGACGCGCTTGTCCTTCGGGCAGCCGTTCTTGTAGAAAAGGCAGTAGGCACAAGCGCCCTTGTCGATGCCGTTCGACTGATCCAACTTCGCTTGAATGATCACGATCAACGACTCGTCGATGTCGTTCCGTTCCAAGAACTTGATGTCGGGATAGGCCGAGCCGCCCGCCGGCGGAGTCCAAGCACCTTTGGGCGCCGCTTCGGCTCCTGCGTGCGGC
>OJHD01000242.1_pt1 | contig 11759 bp, 6 predicted proteins | sample 1594981 | NCBI WGS metagenome assembly OJHD01 (sample SAMN05416720, study PRJEB24817) | seawater metagenome | isolation source: Sea water | place: Canada:Atlantic | collected 2013-07 | reverse complement strand
GCCTTAGTCTCGTGGGCTCGGAGATGTGTATAAGAGACAGGATAATAAACATAAAACGTAATTAAATTAGTAATTCATGTCCGTTCACAAACTATACAACACCATAACAATTACGATTATATTTATTTCAAATATGATTTTTGGTCAAAGTTATATTGACAACTTAAAATTTAAACCCATAGCTGAAAACGTGAGCCAAAGAGCTATTACGTCGATTATAAAAGATCAAAAAGGAATTATGTGGATTGGTACCCAAGGAGACGGGATATATTCATTTAACGGACATGAATTAAAAAACTACAGACACAAGTGGGGTGATAAAAAAACATTGAATAGTTCTGGCGTAAATACTGTTTTTTTAGACTCAAACAATAACCTTTGGGTTGGAACAGATGAAGGACTAAATTTGTACCAAAGGGATTTAGATCAATTTATCCGTATAAAGTTCGATGATCTGAACTCAAGAAATCAAGTGAGGGCAATTGGTGAAAATGAACAGAAAAAACTGCTCATAGGAACCCATGGTTCAGGTGTTTTTGAGCTAGACACAAGTAACCAAAAGGTTGAAGTTGTAAAAGTTTTAGCCTATGACAATATAAGTAAACTTCAAATAAACGATATAAAAACAACCCCAAGAGGGGCTATTTTATTTGGGTCAAACATAGGACTATTAAAATATAATTCTTTAAAAAACGAATTAAACTATGCGGAATTCACAACTTTAAGTCAGCCTGAAATAATTAAAAAACCTATAGAGTCCATACTCACTAAATTAGACGGAAATATATGGCTTGGAACTACCAACGAAGGCCTAATTAAAATATCGACAAGTCCAACTAATTATTTCGAGTTTAAAAACTATACTATTACCAACAAGCGAATCTTATCATTAGAAACTGATAGAAATGGTGCTATTTTTTGTGGAACTGAAAATGATGGGCTTATAATATTAGATAACCAGGGAACAGTAAAATCGTTTAGGTTCAATAAGTCAGATACTAATGGCATAAAATCCAACTCAATATGGTCGGTATTTATTGACGATGAAAGCAGGGTTTGGATTGGCTATTTTAACCAAGGTGTAGATATCTATGACAATGAAAATGAACGATTCAAATCCATAGAAAGTATTCCAAATAAAGATCAGTCCTTGTTTTCCAAATCGGTAACAAGTATTACTCAAGATAAAAAAGGAAGGTTCTGGATTGGGATTTCTGATGGCGGAGTGGATGTTTACGACCCTAAAAAGGAAACTTTCACTCATTTATTAAACCAAGATAATACAATAGCAAAAGGGCTAAAAAGTAGTGATGTTGTGAGCGTATTCATCGATAGCAACCAAAATACATGGGTGGGGACATGGAATTCAGGGTTGTTTTTACTAAAAAAAGGATACAAAGTATTTGAAAATATTCAAATCAAAAATAGTAATATTCTCAAGTCTAATCGAATAATGAGCTTTGCTGAAGACTCTAATGGCCGCATTTGGATTGGTAGCTTTTTAACAGGGTTATATTCATATGATCAAAAGTCTGGAACGTTAAAACACTACCAGTCTGAAGCCTATGAATCTTTGTACATTAACTCGAAAAATATTAGAAAACTTATTGTAGACCATCAAAACAATATCTGGATAGGCACTAGAACTGGTCTTTATAAAATTGAAAACCCAGATTCAAAAACTCCAAAAATAACCCCCTACAGTTCAATTATTAATAACACTTCAGAGAGTAGAATTAGAGGCAATTTACTATCCACAATTATTGAGGATAAACAAAATAACATCTGGATTGGTACCGATGGGGATGGCTTATGTAAACTAAATCCAATAACTGAAGAAATCAAATGGTTTGATTTATCGGAAAACTTTGATCATCAATCTATAAAGTCCATCATTCAAACAAAAGATGGAGAAATATGGCTTGCAGGAAACAATGGGATTTCAAAATTTGATTCTGTAAAAAATGAGTTCATTAATTACAACACTCAAGATGGATTGATTACAAATAATTTCAATAAAAATTCGAACTATCTGTCCGACAATGGGATCTTATATTTTGGTTGTTACAAAGGGATCAATTACTTTGATCCAAAAGCAATTACCACAAACCCCACCCCACCTGTTGTATATTTAACAGATTTTAAAATTTCAAATCTCAGTATCATACCTTCAGAAATGGGTTCTCCATTAAAAAAAGTGGTTAATGAAACTGCAAAAATAAAGCTAGGGCATGACCAAAACATGTTTACAATTGACTATTTTGGATTGGGATACACAAGGTCAAAAAATATTGAATATGCTTACTATTTAGAAGGTTTTGAAACAGACTGGAACTATGTAAAAAAAATAAGAAATGCAACCTATACAAACATCCCCGCTGGGGACTATAATTTTAAAGTTAAAGCTGTCAATTCAGATGGGATATGGAATGAAACACCCACCGTATTAGGAATCAAAATTCTAGTTCCATGGTGGAAGACTAATGTAGCTTTGTTAATTTTTTTGCTACTAACATTAACTGTTGTGTATGTTATCTATAAAGTTCTTAAGGTGCGACTAGTGGAACGCCAGCAAATAAAAAACGAACGTGAAGAGCGTGCTCAAGATGAAGCCTTAAATGCAAAGAAAATTCAATTTTTTACCAATATTTCTCACGAGTTTAGAACCCCTCTTACTCTTATTCTAAACCCACTAGAAGCTATCATAGGAAATAAAACAGTAGAATTACCTAGTGACATTGAAGAGAAGCATACAATTATTTATAAAAACTCTAAACGTCTTTCTAGATTAATTGATGAATTGATGGATTTTAGAAAACTTCAATTTAATAAAATGTCTATTAATGCTTCAAAGTTTGACATTGTTTCATTTGTAAATGAAGTAGCAAGTCATTTTGAAGAAGAAGCAGGTGAAAGGAATATAATACTTTCTGTTGATAGCCCTCAAGAAAATATATCCATATGGGCAGATCCATCCATGCTTGAAAAAATAATATTTAACCTTTTATCCAATGCTTTCAAAGCGACTAAAGACAATGGTATGGTTTCTATAAAAATTCAAGTTCCTTTAAAACCTATCGATTTTCCATTGTTGAATAATGAAGAGGAGCAATATGGAATCGAAATTATCATACAGGATAGTGGAATCGGAATTGACAAAAAGGACTTAGAACATATTTTTACTAGATTTTATCAATCTAACGAAATGGATAAGCAATATTACGGAGGGACTGGAATAGGCTTGGAAGTGGTCAAAAGCTTCATTGATCTGCATATGGGGCTCATTGAAGTTCGTAGTGAACAAAAAAAGGGTACTGAATTTAAGATTAAACTTCCTTTGGGAAGTAAACATTTAAATTTGAGCAAATCTAATTTTAACTCTAAAACAAATGATGAGATTTATGAACAAATAAATAACTCTGAAGTTGATGAGGAAATATCAAGTGTTAAGGTTAATAATAGAAAAACAGTGCTAATTGTTGAAGATAATTCTGAATTACGTAACTATTTAAAAAATGAACTCAAAGATGATTACAAGGTTAGGATGGCTATCAATGGTAAAGAGGGCCTTCAAATGGCAATTAAATTTATCCCCGATATAATTATTTCTGATGTTATGATGCCAATAATGGATGGATTTGAAATGTGTAGTAATATAAAAAAAGACTTAAGAATAAGTCACATTCCCGTTCTAATGCTTACCGCAAAAGGAATGCAAATAGACCGAGTTAAAGGTATTGATTCAGGAGCAGATGTGTATCTAAATAAGCCCTTTAACATGAATGTTCTTAAATCACACTTAAGCCAACTTATTAATAGTCGTCAAATATTGTTTAATAAATATTATAACGGAGTTAGTGATAAAGAATTAATGAATACGAACTCTCTTGACAAGCAATTCATTACTAATATTCTTGAATATATTAATCAAAATATAAATGACCCCGCTTTGAATGTAGAAAACCTAGCCGATGAATTATTAATTAGTAGAAGTAAGCTTTATAGAAAAATTAAAGTGCTCACAGGAAATACAGCTAATGAATTCATAAAAAAAATAAGACTAGAAAAAGCAAAACAGTTTTTAGAAAGTACTGATTATTCTATTAGTGAGATTAGTTTCAAGGTGGGCTTTTCATCGCCATCATACTTCACAAAGTGTTATAAGACACTGTTTGGAAGGCTTCCTACAGAAGTAAGAGGTAGAGACAACTAAGGATATGTATCTAATTTGTAGATATTAGACCCACAAATATTTTGTAAAAAAAAGAGGCTGAAATAAATTTCAGCCTCTTTTTTTTATTTTAATGTTTTATTATTTCTTGAAACTTTGACGTTCTAATTTAATAATAGACATAACTTCTTCTTTTGAAAATTCTTGACGAAGAAGTTTTCTGGTAGCAGCTGCAGCTTTGCTATAAACTGCTTTCTTCTCCTCTTGAGAAAGATTATTCCCTTTAACTTTAAGGCCGTTTTCAGCATACTTAGTGTATAAGGTTTTTTCTATAAACTGAGTTTGCTCATCCGTCAAATCCATTTCAGATGAAATAAAAGATACGGCATTCGATGCTCTTTTTACCGCAAATTTATTCTCTTGTGCATTTACATAAGAAAATGTTAGTAAAAATGTGAAAATAATTAGTGATTTCTTCATAGTTGTATTGTTTAGTTTTTAATAAATTGTTTTTGCGTTTTTAATCCTTTTGAATCTATAAGCTTCAGTACGTAAAGTCCAGGAGATAAAGTTGAAATATTTAAGTTATTTGAATTCCCTGTTTGTATTATTACAATTTGACCAAGCATATTTACAGCCTTCATACTTACTATTTCAGAAGATGACTTCACAGTAATAAAATCATTTGCTGGATTCGGAAATAAAGAAATAGACACACTGTCTTGTAAATTAATCTCTTCAATCCCTAATGATCTAGCTGTAATGGTAGTGACTATGTTGTCAATATACAAAACAACCCCAGTATCACCCCCTTTAGCTGCTATCCCTACTTCTAAATCTGTATATATTTCTGTATCAAAGCAATTAACGCCTTCTTCGGGTTCTGTAGCGCCAGCACAGGTGTTTGACAATGGTTTTGTTGTAGAATAAGAAGCCCATTCCGTAGTCGCATTACTAAGACTTGGATAAGTTACTCGTTCTCCACCAGAAGACTTTGTCATTCTCCACCTTGGAGCAACTTGAACATTGGTAGTCACATCGGTTGCCTTCATATCCCATGTCATTGTGATTTCTGCAGTGTTATCATTTAAATCGGTAAGAGTGTAAATATTATTGCTATAGAGCATAGGTGGATTTGAAGTGACGTTTTCTTGAAATGTAAACTCTGCAGACTGAACCCCTTCAGAAAATTCAGTTGTTGAAATTCCTCTTGTGATATTGCTACCACCAGCTTCAACCCAATTTCCTAATGAACCCGTAATATCTTCAAAACTTGGGTTTTTGGTTATCCCACTCTCATCATATGTAGACTCAACAGCTCCTACAATAGTAAAGTTGTCGATCGAAAAATAAGCGTCTGGAGCTGGATTACCTAAGACTCGAATTCCTAATCCTAAAATAACGCCATTATTTGCTGCAGGAGTATTAGGAATAGGTACCAAAATTGTTTCAGTTGTCTGATCAGCAATGGTAATGTTTGTTTTAGAAGCTGGTCCCGGACTAAGAGTACTGTCAAAGTTTAAGAGCTGTAATCCATTTGCAAGCCCTGTAAATGAAGATACTGTGATTTCTACAAAAGCATAATCATCTGAGGCTAAATCTAGTGTTGTGTAAGTTCCTCCATAATTGGATATATCTGATCCAACATGTAGTTGACCGTCTAATTGTGATACTACAGTTGTTGTACTAGGTATGTTAACCCAGCCTTCTGTGTCACCTGTAGTGTTAAAATCAAAAACTACATCTTGTGCGTTTAAGCCCATTAGGGTGAAAAGTAAAAAAGTAAAAGTGTAAAAGTGTTTCATAATCTTAAAATTTAGTTATTTGTATTGGTAGGTTATTGTTGATATCCCATTTAAATATCCTAGAGAAACAAGGAACTGATCAATTTCATGGGTCGTTTCTATAAAATATTTGATCGGTTTTTTTGCAAAAAAAGCATGAACCTGGTCTTTATAAAGCACAAGGTCACATCGACTTCCTACAGCCTCCATCTTTTCTTTAAAGGATTGTACCATATCAACTGTCACAATAGCGTCATTAGTACCTACTAAGATGATGGATGGGGGTGCACCTGCTGCTATATGATCCGTAGGAGATAAATCTATATAACGGTCTCCAAAACGTTTGTGTGCATAAGCACCCGGCCCTAAGTCAACCACGGGGTTTAACAATATTAAAGCATTGGGGAGTGAACTAACGGCTAAATCCTCGTTTGGATTGTCAAATTTAGAGAGTAACGCACAAGAGGCTGCTAAATGCCCCCCTGCTGAACCACCGCCTGCAGTGATGGTATTAGGATCTATATTTAGTTCGGTTGCGTGTTGTCTTACAAAACGGATAGCCGACTTCGCATCTTCAACCGCATCTTGAGGAGTTGTACCGTGGGTGTTTTTTAATCGATATTCTACTGAAATCGCAATCATTCCCCTAGAAGCTAAATACATGGACTGTCTCCTAAAAGCTCTGGGGCTGCCATTATTCCATCCTCCTCCATGAAAAAATACCACACAATTATAGGTTTTAGAGGCGTCAAAATCGAGTGGTTTATATATGTGCAACTTAAGAGCTGAAGAGTCGATTGTTTTATAAACCATCAATGACGGTTCAATAACTACAATAGAATTTTGAGCATACCCATTATTCCCAAATATGGAATAAATAAAAAATATTAAAAATACATTTATTTTCATATCTCAAATTTAGCTAATGGATAAGCATCCAAATAGTAAATTTGAATCAATCAGTACCAATAATCAATCAAAACAGCAAATATTAAATTTAAACCTATTATCGCTTATTGATATTCTCTTCATTATAAACCCTCTCAATTACAATATCAGTCATCGCACGCATTTCTTCCAGAGTCATGTCGTCTTTATACTCGACTTGTAATGTCTTGATTTTATTTTTTAATTTTTGAGTCAATCTTTCAGTACCTGAAGTGCCGTATAGGTTCTCCATCTCATTTGGATCTTTTTTCAAATCAAACAATTCCCATTCATCCATGTTATAATAGTAATGAATTAACTTATAACGATCCGTTCTAACCCCATAGTGTGGTTGTACATTATGCCATTTTGGAAATTCATAATAATGATAATAAACCGCATCTCTTGTCGCTACTTTCTTATTAGCTTCTAATAAGGGTTTGAAGCTTGTTCCCTGCATTTCCTCAGGAATATCAATACCAGCTAAGTCAAGTAAAGTAGGGGCGAAATCAATATTTAGTAATAAATCTGAATTCACAGATTTTGGCTTTATGAGTTCAGGATAGCGAATCATAAACGGCATTTTAAATGATTCTTCATACATCCAGCGCTTGTCAAACCAGCCGTGCTCACCCAAGTAAAATCCTTGATCAGACGTGTATATAATGACCGTATTGTCAAGCAAATCATTCGCTTTAAGATAATCTAACATCTGCCCTACCGCTTTATCAACCCCAGCAACACATCGTAAATAATCCTTGATATAAGCTTGGTACTTCCAGTTTTTTAAATCAGCTCCTTGAAGGGTATCATTAGGAGTCCAAAAATCTCCTTTATTACCAAATGAATAATACGAATTAAGCTCTTTTTTTGAAAGCCCTTCTGGCGGTGCCACTTTTAAATCTCTTCGATTCATATGGTTTTCTATTTCCATCCATTGTTCACTCGCAGCTTTACGCCCTTTGTAGTCGTCATTAAAGTTTGTAGGATGTGGAAGGTCTCCATCCGTAAATAAATCCTTGAATTCTTCTGCAGGTTCCCAAGGTCGATGGGGTGCTTTAAATTGATACATCAACATAAACGGTTTGTCTTTATCACGCCCCTCGCCTAGCCATTTCATAGCGTCATGTGCAACTTGAGCGGTTGAATGGCGTTTTTTTTCTACAATCGTATCCCGACCATTTTCCAAAAACACAGGGTTGAAATAAGTTCCTTGACCTCCCCAGTTTATCATTACTTTAGAATAATCAAATCCTGTAGGACTGGTTCCTAAATGCCACTTTCCAATAACAGCTGTCTGGTAGCCTGATTCTTGAAATAATTTAGGAAATGTCATTTGGCTCCCGTCAAAATCACCTCCTTTTTCATTTTTAAAAAAACCACTTATATGACTGTATTTACCTGTTAAAATTGCCGCACGGCTTGGTCCACATATAGAATTAGTATTAAAAGTTGTGGTCATTAACATTCCATCATTAGCAATGCGATCTATATTAGGTGTGGGCGCTATTTCTGCTAACCAGTCCTGATAAGCACTAATCGCACTAACGGCATGATCATCCGCCATAATAAAAACAATGTTTGGACGCTTTGGTGTTGTTTTATCTGTAACAGCTGGCTTAGAAGTTTTACAAGCTAACGTTGTAATACTTAATATAGATAAGCCGAAAATAAGTTGTTTGGTTATGGTCATAATTTAAATTAATTAAATGTCGTTTTGAATTGTTTTAATTGTTCACTTAATGCGTTCACAATGGATAAATAGGCGGGGTCATTTGCCAAATTAATCGTTTCGTTTGGATCCGTTTCATGGTTGTATAGCATTTTGGAAGCAACTTTACCCTTTCGCAGCCACTCGGTATAAAACAACTGATCAACAATGAGCGTTTCTCCTTTTTGCCAGCGAGCCAATGCCTTGTTTTTATATAGCTTATCAGGCGATTTGAGAGCCGAAACTAAAGAACTACCTTGTAAGTGACTAGGCGATTCTCCCGCTGTAAGTTCACATAGGGTTGGATAAATATCTACCAACTCGGCAATAGAATTTGTACGAGCTGCAATAGGTAATCCCGAATCACTTATTATTAATGGAACTTGAAGGGCCACTTCAAAGTTGCTGTGTTTCGCCCAAAGGCCATGATCGGACAAGCTCCAACCGTGATCTCCCACTAAAACAATGACGGTGTTTTCCCGCAATCCTAGTTCTGTTAAACCTTCTATTAAAATACCTATCTGAGCATCAACATAACTCACACTGGCATAATAGCCATGTATTAATTTTTTGGCTATGGCATCAGAAACGGGACCTGATTTAGGGATGTCTATATAAGATCGGAGTTCCCCCCATTTATGATTTGCCCTTTGTGGGGCGGATTCTGGAAACGTAGAATTTTCTGGAAGTGTTATAGTATTTGGGTCGTATAAATCCCAATACTTTTTTGGAGCGTTAAATGGAAGATGTGGTTTTACAAACCCAACCGCTAAAAAAAACGGTTTCCTATCTGCTTTAAATTGTTTTAAATCCTCTATAGATTTAAGCGCTGTTTGACCATCAATATAAGCCGCGTCTGGGACATCTATATTTTCATAAGCATAACCTGCTTTATTCGAAGCTTCAAGAATTAAATTTTCTTCTGAAAGATAATTACGCCAGGTTTTTGCTTGAGGATGCCATTCGTCATCCCAAGCATCTATATCATTTTTGATGTGGGTGATTTTGTTGTTGCTAACCGTAGAATACCCACGGTCTTTAAAGTATTGAGCCATATTAACTACGTCTGGCATGTCTTCTTTAATACTGCTATAGTAGTTTAAAAAACGGTTTGCTGTAGGCCTTACTCCTGTTAAAAGACTGGCTCTAGAGGCTCCGCATACAGGCACGTTACAGTAAGCACGATTAAAAGTGACTCCAGAAGCGCCTAATGCATCAATATTGGGGCTTATAATTTGATTTTGTCCATATAAACTGAGTTCAGGACGTAAATCATCTACCATGATAAATAATACATTTTTCGGGGGCTGTTGATTTTGTGAACCTACAGCTACCGAAAATAGTAAGAAAAATATTAAAAAATGTTTCATTTATTCTTCGATTTTTATTCGATTATTAACGATCAACTCCACTGATTTTAAATCTCTAGCAGCGGATGATTTTCCAATCATAATTGAAAAAACTCCTGGCTCCACACAATAATCCATGTTGATATCATAAAAGGCTAACATCCGTTCATCAATTTCAAACGACACTGTTTTGGAGGTTCCCTTAGTCAAAAACACCCTCTTATATCCTTTTAATTCTTTCACAGGACGTGTAGCGCTGCTCACTTTATCTCTAATGTAAAGCTGAACTATTTCTTCTCCATCCATATCACCAATATTCTCAAGCTCGAAACTAAGAGTAACTGATTTACCTTTGTCTAACTCGTTGCTTGAAAGAACTGGTTTAGAATATTTATACTTCGTGTAACTTAAACCAAAACCAAATGGATATAAAGGGGTCTTTTTTTCCATTGCATACTTATGAAAATAAGCCGATGGCTTGTGGTTATAAATCATACGTAATTGTCCAACACTACGAGCCACTGTAAGTGGTAATTTACCACTAGGATTCACATCTCCAAAAAGAATGTCGGCTACCGCTTCTCCGCCAAATAATCCTGGTTCCCAGGACTCAATAATCGCTGGAACGTTGTCTTGTAACCACGGTTCAGAAATTGGGCGACCATTAACCAATACAATAATAACAGGCGTACCCGTTTTTTTAATCGCTTTAACCAATTCTAGCTGTTTACCAGGGAGATCCAAAGCTGCACGAGCCATGTTTTCACCTGCCGTTTTATCTTTCCATCGGTAACGCATTGAGTTATCACCCACCACTACAACGACATAATCCACAGCTTTGGCTAAAAGTGCCGCAGCTTTTATTTTAGCATCTTTAATTTTCCGAATGTTTTCGCCTGAGTCAAAAAAGCTAACCTCATAGCCCTTTTCAGATCCTAAATCTTGTATACCTTCAAATATTGTAATGACATTTTCTTCCGGTTGTTCAGCATGCCAATCTCCTAATATTGTTTGGTTATTTGCATTGGGACCCGTGACTAAAATTCGCTTTTTAGTGGCTGTTTTTGCTAACGGAAGTATTCCTTTATTTTTTAAAAGAACAATTCCCTTTTGAGCACTTTCTAAAGCTGTTTTTTTGTGTGCATCTATAAATACATGATTTTTAATCGACTCAAGTTTGACCGTTCGATTTTCAAATAAGCCTAGCTTAAATTTGGCCATTAATATTTTGGAACAAGCATCGTTAATGCGGTCTATAGATAGTGTTCCCTCATTAACAAGTTCTACAACAGCTTCTGGAAATTTTACGCCGTGCATATGCATATCCATTCCTGCATTTACAGATAAGTAAGACGCTTCTTTTAAATCATTTGCAACATGATGAAGGGTTTCAATTCGTTCAATATCCATCCAATCACTCACATAAAACCCTTCAAAACCCCATTGGTTTCTGAATAAATCAGTCATTAACCAAGAGTTCATATGGCAAGGGACGCCGTTAAGTTCATTATGAGCCGCCATTATTGAATAGACACCAGCGTCAATCGCTTTTTGATACGGTTTAAGGTGCACTTCTTTTAAGGTACGTAATGAAACATCCATTGGTGCGGCGTTAAGACCATTGACAGGCTCGCCACCGGCAATCATATGCTTTGCACAAGCAATAACTTTTTCTGGACCCGAAAAATCTCCTTGTTGGAATCCATTAATCATCGCAGCCCCCATATTTCCAACCATATAGGGATCTTCACCAAACGTTTCTCCCACGCGACCCCATCTAGGATCTCGAAGCACATCAATATTAGGAGTAAATGCCC
>OJHD01000237.1_pt1 | contig 11905 bp, 10 predicted proteins | sample 1594981 | NCBI WGS metagenome assembly OJHD01 (sample SAMN05416720, study PRJEB24817) | seawater metagenome | isolation source: Sea water | place: Canada:Atlantic | collected 2013-07 | reverse complement strand
CATTCTTTGTAGGATGTATGGCAATGATGGCAGCTTCTGCCTTTTTCTTTTTATCTTTAAATCAATTTGACAAAAAATGGAGAACATCTGTTTTAGTTTCTGGTTTAATTACATTTATTGCAGCTGTACATTATTTCTACATGAGAGATTATTGGGCTTCAAACATGGAGTCTCCAACATTCTTCAGATATGTAGATTGGATTCTTACTGTGCCATTAATGTGTGTTGAATTTTACTTAATACTTAAAGTAGCAGGTGCTAAGAAATCTTTATTAACTAAAATGATTGTACTTTCAGTTATCATGTTAGTAACAGGTTACTTAGGAGAGGCTGTATATGCTGGACAAGCTGCTATGTGGGGCTTTTTCTCTGCTGTAGCATACTTTGCTATCGTTTACGAAATATGGTTAGGTGGAGCCGCAAAATTAGCTAAAGAAGCTGGTGGAGATGTTTTAGCTGCACATAAAGTTCTTTGCTGGTTCGTACTAGTAGGATGGATTATTTATCCATTAGGATACTTAGTAGGTACAGCTGACGGACAGTGGTATTCTTCTTTTGCTAACCTTGGTTTAGATATGGATGTTTTATACAACATCGCTGATGCAATTAACAAAATCGGATTCGGTTTAGTGATCTATGCTTTAGCTTGCAAGAAAACAGCTTAAGTTTCACAAACTTAAAATTACAAATTAGCGTAACCTTAGGGTTGCGCTTTTTTTTTGCACTATTTTAACGTTCATAGGCTATATCATTTCTTTGGCTTTTGTAACTTTGTAATAATTAAAACTCACAAATGAAGCTATCAAAAGACGAAATTATAAAGAAAGCTAATGCCTCCTGTAAAGACACCTTGATGGAAACACTTCAGATTGAATTTGTGGATGCTGGCGATGATTTTGTGATTGCAAAAATGCCTGTCACTAGCAAGGTACATCAACCAGACGGCGTTTTACATGGCGGGGCAACTGTTGCTCTTGCCGAAACAGTCGGAAGTTTTGCATCTCACATTTTTTTAGATACTAATGCGTATTTTGTACGAGGTATAGACATCTCAGCAAAACACGTCAAAAGTGTTAGAGATGGTTTTGTGCATGCCAAAGCAACCTTTATTCATATTGGAAAAACCATGCAGATTTTTAATATTGATGTGACTGATGATCACGGAAATTTAGTATCTACATGTAAGCTCACAACGGTCTCATTACCAAAAGAGCGTTAATATATGATAACACCTACTGATTTTTTTGATCAAATTGAAGCAGCTATTGATTCAAAACGTCCATTTGTTTTGTTTTCGAAGCCTGGACAGTCCTCAGTAAAATCATATATTCAGTTGGATTCTGATTCCTATACTATTAATGATTTTTCCGAATCAGGATTTATATTTGCTCCTTTCGATCTTCAAAGAAATCGCTATTATATTCCAACTGACAAATCTTCATTTATTGAAATAAAAAATGCTGATTTTGAAATTATTAGCCCAAAAAATACATCAAAAAAAACTAAAGATTCAACGCATCATAGAGACTTAGTGTCCAAAGCAATTGAAGAAATAAATCTCTCTAACTTAGAAAAAGTAGTGGTTTCAAGAGATTTTCAATACATATTACAAGCTTTCAATCCAATTCAAATTTTCAAAAACCTATTTCAAAAGTATCCAACCGCCTTTACGTATTGCTGGTTTCATCCAAAAACAGGTTTTTGGCTAGGGGCTTCACCCGAAAGGCTACTTAGAACACAAGGGAAATCTGTTTCTACAATGTCACTTGCGGGCACACAACCTTATGCTGATTCCAAAGATATTGTGTGGGACGATAAAAACCATAACGAACACGCATTTGTAACAGATTATCTTTTAGATGTGTTAAATGATTATTTGGATGGTATAAAGTCTGTTGGACCAAGCACGCTAAAAGCAGGGGAGTTGCTTCATCTTCAGACGCTTATTACTGGTCGCTTAAAACCATCTAAAGAGGCTTTAAAAGACCTAATACATGCGTTACATCCAACGCCAGCTGTTTGCGGAACACCAAGAGAATTAGCATTAGATTTTATTAAATCTTATGAGGGTTATGATCGTGAGTATTATACAGGTTTTTTTGGTGAGTTAAATATCTCTAACACTTCATTGTTTAGAAACTCCAAAAAAAACATTGAAAACAGAGCCTATCAGACGCTTAGAAAGTCTACGGACTTAGCGGTCAACTTACGTTGTATGAAGTTACTGAATACAACAGCGGTTCTTTACAGCGGCGGCGGGATTACTAAAGATTCTGACCCTAACCAAGAATGTCTTGAGATTCATAACAAGATACAAACCGTTAAATGCATCCTTTAAACCTTTAGGAAATATTTATTATTTCAATTCAATTTAAACCCTAAAAATTAAATAACTTTGCCTGTAAATGATACAGTCCAAGCACCCTTTAGCACAATCCATTATTCAGCGCTGTCAAGCTCATGATATAAAACATATTGTGATCTCTCCTGGCAGTCGAAATGCGCCATTAACTATTGGGTTTACTGGAAATGATTTTTTTGAGTGTTATAGTATAGTAGACGAGCGATCCGCTGGTTTTTTTGCATTAGGAATGGCTCAGCAATTACAGCATCCAGTTGCCTTGGTTTGTACTTCTGGAAGTGCACTTGTTAATTATTTTCCTGCAGTTGCAGAGGCCTTTTATAGTCGAATCCCCCTTGTTGTTATTTCTGCCGACCGATCAGAGTACTTAATTAATATAGGTGATGGTCAAACAATTTCACAGCCTCATGTATTCGGCTCTCATATTTTAAATGAAGCCAATTTAAAAGAAGTAATAAAGAAATCATTTCTCAAATCATATAAAGACAACGACTCAAGTATTAATAAAGCTTTATATGTCGCACTTACAGCAAATGGACCTGTTCATATCAATGCGCCTTTTTCGGAGCCTTTATATGAAACAGTAGAGGAAGATAGCGATGAGGTTGAGATGATTAAAATTAAAAAAAGCGAGTCGACGGTTTCGTTGGCCAGCTCCATTATTAAAAAGTGGCATTCTTCAAAAAGAAAAATGATTTTAGTAGGTGTAAATGCTCCCGATAGTGTGAAGCAAGTTTACTTAGATTTAATTGGAGAAGACCCGTCTATTGTGGTGCTTACAGAAACTACGTCTAATTTACACCATTCCAATTTTTTCCCTAGCATTGACCAGTTAATATCTCCCTTAGATGCGACGGATTATGAAGCCCTTCGACCTGAAATATTATTAACTTTCGGGGGCATGGTAGTCTCTAAAAAAATCAAAACTTTTTTACGTTCATATGCGCCTAAGTTTCATTGGCATATAGACCCAATACAAGCAAATGATACTTTTTTTTGTTTAACTAAGCATTATAAATGTACTGTAAATAGTTTTTTCAAACAACTGATAAGCACTAACGATTTACCAGTTGAGAGCCTGTATTTTAGAACATGGAATCAGGTTAAATTAAGACGATTAGAAAAGCACAAGGCTTATGTAAAGTCAATTCCTTTTTGCGATTTTAAAGTATTTGATAGTATTTTGAAAAATATCCCAAACAATTTAATGGTTCAGTCTAGTAATAGCTCAACAATTCGATACCTACAACTTTTTAATTTAAATTCCTCACTCACTGTTTTTTGCAATCGTGGTACCAGTGGTATTGATGGCTCAACGAGTACGGCAGTTGGCGCAGCGACTATTTCTGATAAACCAACTGTTTTTATCACAGGCGACTTAAGTTTTTTTTATGATAGTAATGCATTGTGGAATAATTATATTCCATCAAATTTTAGAATTATAATCATAAACAATAGAGGAGGTGGTATTTTTAGAATTCTACCGGGAAATAAAAACTCAGAAAATTTTAGCACCTTTTTTGAAACCAATCATACGCTTACAGCACAATCGATTTCAGAACACTATAAGTTTGATTATCTATCTGCTAGCTCTTCTGAAGATCTCGAAACAAAATGGAAGGATTTCTATAGTCCAGGCCAACGTCCTAAAATCATAGAGATTTTCACACCATCTTCTGAAAATGATCGAATTTTATTGTCTTATTTTGATTTTATTAAATAGTATTTAATTTCATTATTTTTTTTTGTGACCTTTTCATTTTTTATGGGTCCAATAATATGTAAGCATGACTTACACACTACTCAAATCTAATTTTAATTAAACCACCTATGAACAAAAGAGATGAACTTATTATTAAATACGCCAACGACCTAAGAGAAAAATGTAAACATAATCCAGATATGGATTTATTAACAAAAGTAACTATTGGTTGTGGACCTTCAATTTATAATAGAGATTCTAGCACCATTTCTTCAACTAGTAAAGAAGAGTTGGAGACTGTTAGATATAATTTTCTTATAAATAAATTAGGACTGTCTAGTGCAGATAAACTTGAAGAGGGTATCGATAAAATTATGGAACAATATGGGCGTTCAAATCGAAATAAATACCGGGCTGTAGTTTATTACCTGTTAACTAAGCATTTTAACAAGGAGTCCATGTATTAATATTCCTAATTATTTAATTCTTAAGCGTCACAATTTGTTGTGACGCTTTTTTTATTTTCTCAATTGATAATCATTACCTTTGTGGCATGATACACATAGGAGACTATAACAAACTAACTATTTTAAGAGATACAGAACCAGGATTGTTTTTGGGTGATAACGAAGATCAAGAAGTCTTACTTCCTAATCGGTATGTACCAGAAAGCTTTGAAATTGACGACCAGATAGATGTTTTTGTCTATTTAGATAATGAAGAGCGTCTTGTTGCTGTCACAGATCACCCATATATTAAAAAAGGCGAGTTCGCATTATTACGTTGTAATTCAGTAAATGATATTGGTGCTTTTTTAGACTGGGGCTTAGTAAAAGAATTGTTTTGCCCTTTTAGAGAACAAGCTTTTCCAATGAAAGTAGGGGGTTGGTATTTGGTTTACTGTTATCTAGATGAAACCTCTGAGCGTCTTGTGGCTTCAAGTAAAACTAATCGTTTTCTTGATAATAAAGAACTGTCTGTTGAGGCCTTTGATGAAGTTGATCTAATTGTATCTCACCCTTCAGATTTAGGGATGAATGTCATTGTAAATAAAACGCATTTAGGTCTGATATTTAATCAAGATTTGTTTAAAGATATTAGTGTAGGAGATAAGCTTAAAGGGATCATTAAGAAAATTAGACCAGGTAATAAACTTGACATAACTCTAGAAAAAATTGGCTACAGAAATATTGAACCTAATGCCCAATTAATTTTAGAGTATTTAGAAAATAATGAAAACGGATTTATGAAATTAACTGATAAATCTTCTCCTGAGGCTATAAAGTCAATGGTTCAGATGAGTAAGAAAAGTTTCAAAAAAGCAGTTGGAACTTTATACAAGCAAAGACGAATCCGTATAGAATTAGATGGCATTTATTTAACAACATAAACCTGTAATCCGATGAGTAAAATACAATGGAAAACCGTTAAGGAATATGAAGACATAACATATAAGAAGTCTAATGGGGTGGCTCGAATAGCCTTTAACCGCCCAGATGTAAGAAACGCATTTAGACCAAAAACAACGCTAGAATTATATCAAGCATTATACGATGCGAACGAAGACACAAGCATTGGAGTGGTTCTTTTAAGTGCCGAAGGTCCTTCTTCAAAAGATGGTATTTATTCGTTTTGTAGTGGGGGGGATCAAAAAGCACGAGGTCATGAAGGCTACGTAGGCGATGATGGTTACCACCGACTAAATATATTAGAAGTACAACGCCTTATTCGATTTATGCCAAAAGCGGTTATAGCAGTTGTTCCAGGTTGGGCGGTTGGAGGTGGCCATAGCTTACATGTGGTGTGTGATTTAACACTTGCCAGTAAAGAGCATGCTATTTTCAAACAAACAGATGCAGATGTGACTAGTTTTGATGGGGGATATGGCTCTGCTTATTTAGCAAAGATGGTAGGTCAGAAAAAAGCAAGAGAGATATTTTTCTTAGGAAGAAATTACAACGCACAAGAGGCATTTGATATGGGAATGGTGAATGCAGTCGTTCCACATTTAGAGCTAGAAGCAACAGCTTATGATTGGGCACAAGAAATTTTAGCTAAATCACCAATTTCAATAAAAATGCTAAAGTTTGCCATGAACCTCACCGATGATGGGATGGTAGGTCAGCAAGTGTTTGCTGGAGAAGCGACGCGCCTTGCTTACATGACTGATGAGGCTAAGGAAGGGCGAGACGCCTTTTTGGAAAAAAGACCTCCAAATTTTGAGAAAAAATGGATTCCATAATATGAAAAAATTACAAGTTTGGATTTCAGCCTGCAGACTTAGAACATTGCCACTGTCAATCTCGGGAGCTATAGTTGGTTCTGGAGTTGCCTATTCAATGGGCCTTTTTAACCTTATTGTCTTTGTGTTTACAATACTTACTACTTTAAGTTTTCAGATTTTATCAAATCTTGCTAATGATTATGGAGATGGTGTAAAAGGAACTGATAATGAAAACCGTATCGGTCCCGAACGGGCTTTGCAGAGTGGTATTATCAGTCCTAAACAGATGCGAAATGCTATTATTGTCAATGTAATTATTTGCCTTCTTTTAGTGTTAGCTCTTGTGTATCAAGCTTTTGGTGCTGATCAATTTATTACTTCATCAGTTTTTATTGTGTTAGGAGTTCTAGCGATTATAGCCGCCATTAAATACACTATAGGGGCATCTGCTTATGGTTATAAAGCATTGGGAGATATAATGGTATTTTTGTTTTTTGGATGGCTGAGTGTTTTGGGAACTTATTTTTTATATTCTAAAGAAATTGATTTTTTAATGCTCTTACCAGCAAGTGCAATAGGACTTTTGAGTGCTGGAGTACTTAACTTAAATAATATGCGTGATTTTGAATCCGATAAGTTATCTGACAAACACACCCTTGCAGGATATTTAGGTTTAAAAAATGCTAGAAATTATCATTTAACTCTGATATTGACAGCCATGGTATTAATGTTACTATATTTTGAGTTGTCGCCACAAAATATTTCAATTTGGGTAATTATGATCGGATTTATACCACTTTTTATACATCTTAGTATTTTTTATAAAGTGGCAAGCCCAAAGGGTTACGATCCACAACTTAAAGTATTAGCCTTATCAACATTTTTACTCGCATTAATTTTTGGGGCATGTCATATATTAATTTAAAATTATAATAACTCTTTGATATATCTTTTATGAAGGCTACTTTTTTTAAGCATACACTTCAATTTAAACAAGCAAGCGGTACGTCTCGTGGTGTTTTAACCTACAAGGACACTTGGTTTATAGAATTGAAAAATAATGCCTTAAAAGGGATAGGGGAGTGCGGTATGTTTAAAGGCTTGAGTATTGACCATTGTGATGACTTTGAGTTGAAACTTAAATGGGCCTGTCAAAACATTGACTTAGGACTTGAAGCCTTGTTAGATCAACTTGTTGCGTTTCCATCTATTCAATTTGGATTGGAAATGGCCTTTAGATCATTGAATCAAAAATCACCTTTCGAGTTATTTCCTTCTGAGTTTACTAAGGGTAAAGATTCAATTCCTATTAATGGTCTTATATGGATGGGAGACTCTTTATTTATGAAACAACAGATTAAAGACAAGTTAGAAGCAGGGTTTACTTGTATAAAACTTAAAATTGGAGCGCTTGATTTTGATAAAGAATTAGCACTTTTAAAATCTATCAGACATGAGTTTGATGCACAAACTATAGAAATTCGTGTGGATGCGAATGGGGCTTTTAAGTCAAGGGAAGCTTTAGAGAAGTTGAAACGGCTTTCAGACTTTAATCTTCATTCAATAGAGCAGCCCATCAAACAAGGACAGCATCAAGAGATGGCGCAGTTATGCTCAGACACGCCGCTTCCAATTGCATTGGATGAAGAATTATTAGGCGTCTTTTCTGTAACAAACAAGCAAGTTTTGCTACAAACTATAAAACCTCAATACATTATTCTTAAGCCAACACTAATAGGGGGTTTTAAAGGAAGTCAAGAATGGATTGATGTTGCCGAGACTAGTAGCATTGGCTGGTGGGTAACAAGTGCCTTAGAGAGTAATATTGGGCTCAATGCGATTGCACAGTGGACCTACACTCTAAAGAACAACTTGCCTCAGGGACTGGGGACTGGTGGCTTATTTACTAATAATGTTCAAGCACCCTTGGTAGTTAATTCAGGGCGCTTATTTTATGATTTAAAAACAAAGTGGAATTTAAAATTTTAATTTATGTATATCAAACAAGCATTTAAAAACAAACACAACTGGTGGCTTTATGTGGCTGGACTTGCACTTATTGTAATCGCTGTTACTTTAGGAAGTCTCCCTCATGGTATTGCTTTAATTATCAAAGTAACACAGTCAGGCTTAGAACTTGGAGAATTAGATCCAAATAAAATGATGCAGTTGTTAGATTCAAATCTCAATTTATTTCTGATGCTGCTGTCTTTTGCCGTTGGACTTATTGGTCTATTTATTGTTGTCAGGTTTTTACACAAACAATCGATTAGAAGTTTAACAACGTCAAGACCAAAAATTGATTGGAAGCGTTTTTGGTTTGCCTTCTTATTTTGGGGCTTTATATCTGTCATAATGATTATGATAGATTACCAGTCTTCTCCTGAAAACTATGTATTTAATTTTGAGTTAAAACCTTTCTTAATCTTGGTAGCTATTGCTGTTGTTTTAATTCCACTTCAAACTAGTTTTGAAGAGTATCTTTTTAGAGGGTATTTAATGCAAGGAATTGGAGTGATTTGTAAAAACAAATGGGTGCCTTTGATTGTCACCTCTGTACTATTTGGAATGCTTCATATTGCCAACCCAGAAATTGACAAGCTAGGCTACATCTTATTGGTACATTATATTGGTACGGGATTTTTTTTAGGGATCATTACTTTGATGGATGAGGGGCTTGAACTAGCTCTTGGATTTCATGCGGCTAACAACTTATTTACAGCACTATTAGTTACTGCAGATTGGACTGCTTTTCAAACAAATTCTATTTTCAGAGACATATCAGATCCAGATATAGGGACTCTCGAAATATTCAGCTATGTTTTAATTATATACCCAATCCTTATTTTTGTTTTTGCAAAAGTATACAAGTGGACCGATTGGAAAAATAGATTATTAGGATCCGTTACTAAAGATAGTTAATTAATTCACAGTCATATTATCATAGTTGAAACTAAACACGACATATAAGCAGCCACATAGTTCCTTTAAATTGAACGGGGCTTTTTATGATCATCTTGGCCTGTTGACCCTTGCAGCTGTTTTTATTAAAGCAAGTGATAATTACCTAGAATCTTTGGGTGTTTTCATAGAAAAATGGGTGGATTCAAATTCAGAAATCAGTCTTCAAACATCGGGCTCAACAGGAACACCCAAAACCATTTTAATGTCCAAACAATCCATGGTCAATTCTGCTTTGGCTACTGGGAACTATTTTAAATTAAGCCCTGGAGATTCTGCTTTGTCTTGTTTGCCATTCACCTACATTGCTGCTAAAATGATGTTTGTAAGAGCCTATGTTTTAGGATTGGAATTAGAGTGTATAAAACCAAGTTCCTCCCCTTTGGAGTCGCTTTCTAAATCTTATGACTTTTGTGCTATGGTGCCTTTACAACTCGAGAATTCAATCTCAAAATTAGATCAGATTAAAACACTTATTGTAGGGGGTGCACCACTTTCTACTGATTTAATGGATCAACTAAAAAAATCAGCTTCAAGGGTATATGAAACCTTTGGAATGACTGAAACGGTGAGTCATATTGCGGTTAAAAAAATCAGTAAATCTTTTTCTTTATTTGAAGTCTTGCCTTCGGTTTCTATTGCTGTAGATGATCGAAATTGCTTGCTAATTGATGCGCCAGAATTGGCCTCAAATACAATTCAAACAAATGACCTTGTCTGTTTACATTCTAAAACGACTTTTGAATGGGTGGGACGCTATGATGCGGTTATTAATTCTGGGGGGATTAAAATATCACCCGAACAGCTAGAACTGCAACTTGAAGGGCTTATTCAGCAACGTTTTTTTATAGCCTCACAAAAAGAGACTGTATTAGGGGCCGTTGTGATTTTGGTAATAGAGAGTTTAACTCCTTATGAGTCGTTAGATTTTAAAGCTATTGAGCCACTAAAACGGCCAAAGCATATTTATTACTTAGACAAATTTATTGAAACACCTTCTGGAAAGATAAAGCGTCAAGAAACACTCGCACAGCTTAAACTTGTATAACGCCCATATTAAAGGCTTTCTCTATAGGAGCATGATTTGCTGCTTCAATTCCCATACTAATCCAATCACGAGTTTCTGTAGGCTCAATAACCGCATCTGTCCACATTCTTGCTGCCGAGTAATACGGAGATACTTGCGCATCGTAGCGTGATTTAATCTGATTAAATAATTCTGCTTCTTTTTCAGTTGTAATTTTATCACCTTTCTTTTTTAAAGAGGCGGTTTCTATCTGTAGCAATACTTTTGCAGCACTGTTTCCGCTCATCACCGCTAACTCAGCACTTGGCCAGGCGACAATTAATCGCGGGTCATAGGCTTTGCCACACATGGCATAATTTCCAGCTCCATAGCTGTTTCCAATAATAATAGTGAATTTAGGAACCACACTATTACTGAGTGCATTGACCATCTTTGCACCGTCTTTTATAATCCCACTGTGTTCACTTTTACTCCCCACCATAAACCCAGTGACGTCCTGTAAAAAAACTAATGGTATTTTTTTCTGATTACAATTAGCAATAAAGCGGGTCGCTTTATCTGCACTGTCATTATAAATAACTCCACCAAATTGCATTTCTCTTTTGGCACTTTTAACTAATTTACGTTGGTTAGCCACAATTCCTACGGCCCATCCGTCAATACGAGCATAGGCTGTAATGATAGTTTTGCCATAGTCGGCTTTATATTCTTCAATTTCAGAACCATCAACCAATCGTTCTATGATTTCATACATGTCATACTGGTCTGCTCTTGATTTTGGAAGTAGTCCGAAAATATCTTTGGGATTTGCCTTTGGTTTTTTAGAAGGTTTTTTATTAAAACCCGCTTTGTCAAAATCTCCAATCTTATCCATGATCGATTTAATTTTGTCTAAAGCATCTGCATCATCCTTGGCCTTGTAATCAGTGACTCCACTTATTTCGCAATGCGTTGTAGCGCCTCCAAGTGTTTCATTATCTATAGATTCTCCAATGGCGGCTTTTACTAAATAGCTCCCCGCTAAAAAGATGCTTGCTGTTTTGTCAACGATGATGGCTTCATCACTCATAATAGGCAAGTAGGCCCCCCCGGCAACACAGCTTCCCATCACAGCAGCTATTTGGGTAATACCCATACTACTCATTTGTGCATTATTTCTGAAAATTCGACCAAAGTGCTCTTTATCAGGGAAAATTTCATCTTGTAATGGGAGATAAACCCCAGCTGAATCAACTAAATATATAATCGGTAGTTTATTTTCCATTGCAATTTCTTGCGCCCGAAGATTCTTTTTTGCTGTTATTGGAAACCAAGCACCAGCTTTTACCGTTGCGTCGTTGGCAACTACAATGCATTGTTTTCCCTTTATATAACCTATTTTGACCACCACTCCGGCTGAAGGACAGCCTCCGTGAGATTCGTACATGCCGTCTCCGGCAAACGCACCGATTTCGATTGATTTTGATTTTTTGTCTAACAAATAATCAATACGCTCTCGGGCAGTTAGTTTTCCTTTGGCGTGTTCTTTTTCGATTTTGGATTTACCACCACCTAATCTAACTTGCGCTAAACGCTTCTTTAAATCGGTAACAAGTAGTTTATTATAATCTTCGTTTTTATTGAAGTTTA
>OJHD01000215.1_pt1 | contig 12409 bp, 15 predicted proteins | sample 1594981 | NCBI WGS metagenome assembly OJHD01 (sample SAMN05416720, study PRJEB24817) | seawater metagenome | isolation source: Sea water | place: Canada:Atlantic | collected 2013-07 | reverse complement strand
GGCACACGGCGTCACGCGCTTGCTGGCCGATTTGGACGTCGTGCAGCGGAAGCGCCAGGGGACTCGGGTCACAGCTGCTCGTTTGAGCGCCGTGGCGGGTCCGCAAACCTTTGACCGTTGACCTCATTACTGCTAAAGCAGTGACGTGGAGAAATCTCCTGAGAGTGCACAAAGGGTCGAAAGTTCAATGCATTATTGTTTTCTCTGTCATAATGGTCCACGGTCCACGATGGTGTGTGCTGTTCCAGTGTTCCTTCATCCATTGGTTTTGCAAACGGGAGCAGTTTAATGCTACTCCATGTTTTGTTTAGCCATTGTTCCTTTTGCGGTTTTCTGTTCTCGCAGAGTTGAGCCTCCCGCCACTTTGCTTTGGACGTGCTCCTTGGCACGGCTCAGCCGCTGTCACAGAGTTAATTAATTCGAGTGCATTTTGGTTGCAATTAATTCGAATGCATTTTCAATGGCGCTGACATGTCCCTTGAGCGCAAAACAACAAGTACATGTATCCATGTTTACGCATGAGTATATGATGGTTGCATGTGTGTGCAGCATGTATTTTCCCACAGTGATGCACATTATGATGTTTGCTTGTGTGCTGTCATGTGTTGCTATAAGCACTATGTAACACACTTTGGGTTTTCCGCTGTGGTGGTGCATTGACATTTTTACAGTCATTTGGCAGTAATCCCATGTATCCATGTCATATGAGAGCTCAATGTACCATCTTCATGTTTGATGTTCAGGTTGTGCAGTGTTCCACACAGCTATTGTTTTTGCCAAACTACATTTACGAGGTTTGTAAGGGTTTTTCGGGTCCTATGGACCGCACTCATCCGTGATGCGACCGCGCCATTGAATAACAATTGTACAGCATCTCAATTTGTGCTGCTGTGGTCTTACAGGGTTGAGCCCGCCGCCACTCTGCTTTGATCATTGTTGAATTGCATGGATTGGAGTATTTGATTGTCATCTACGTTGAGCACACCGCCAAATTTATGCATTTGGTTTGGAGAAGGCATGTCATTACAGCACGTGTTTCATGTGCATGCCGGGTGCACAATGTCACAGAAATGCAAGTATATCTGGTGTGAGCCTCCCGCCCATCAGAATGCATTCGTGCATGCATGATCATCCGTTGTCGCATATATGTGTTGATGTGCATGTGCTCGTTCAGCAAGCATAGGAGTGCCGGCTGCCGCCCTGTGTTCGGCGCAATGCCGCCAAAGCACACCCAGAGGGTCTGGCAGCCCAAAGGGGCGGCGACAGATCCTCGGTGGTACCGAGGGGTGGCGCATCGTCTTGACATAGTTCGAGAAGGATTGGCCACTTCTGCAGAGGGCGGCGCGTCGTCGTCCACATCGCGTCCCGCGGATGCGCCGCCGTCCGCAGCGGCGGCCTCTAGTTCGGCGTCCGCGCCGGGGCCTCAGAATCGAGGCGTGCAGCCCAGAGGGCAACCGGGCACGCCGGACGAGGAATTGGCTGCGATGAGGCTGGGACGGGCTGTCCCGGCCTCATTCAACCTCCAGAGACATGCCGTCATGGTGTGCGGACGGCCAGTTGTGGCGCCGTGAGTGCCAATGTACAACACATGTCATCACACATGTTTTTATTGTGCTGCATACAGCATTTTTGGAACATGCTGTTTGTCATTTTGAAGTGTCATTGTGTCAGCACATGCATCCATCTCTGATGAGCCTCCCGCCTCAGAGAATGCATGCGTGCATGCCGTTGAGTGTTAGGACAAGCAACCATATCTGATGAGCCTCCCGCCTCAGAGAATGCGCACGTGCATGCAGCGGGGTTTATGTCAAATTGTGTTTTGTTTCTGTTGCAGTCGAATACACGAGGCGCTCATCCTCACGCACGAATTGACGCCGGAGGGCGATTTTGACACCTACCTAGCAAGGGAATTGCAGCCTCTCCGGCCGTTGATTTCGTTCGGCCGGAGCGCCAAGGCCTTTCCTGAGTGCGAGCCGAAAGTCGCGGTCTTCAGCTGGTGGAGGGACCGCTAGCATTGTTAATTGTGGGTTGAGCCTCCCGCCACCCATGAATTGTGCTGGCATGTCTGTGTGCGGAACAATGCCGCAACTGTCCATCGTATTGTGTATGAGGACATTGCATTGCCCCTCATCAGCGATGGAAGATGGGAGCCGGACACCATCTTCTTGATCTTCGAGGAGGACTTCCGCTTCACGGAGTCCGAAGGTTCAGCACCGGTCTTCGTGAAGGTCAAGGGGCTGCAGGAGGTGGTGGGCGAAGTGGACGAGGAGGACGACGACGCGAGGGCTCGAGTTCCTCTGGATGCCTCCTCCACAGTGACCTCGCCATTTTTTGTTTTTCTTTTTCGCGGCAAAAAATAAACAGCGAAGTAGTTGAGCCTCCCGCCACTGCTGCGCTGTTATGTAGTAAGTGTGCGTATACATGTGTGTTACAGCCCGTGTGCAATCTTGCTGAAGTGCAAGCAACAAATCACACATGCATTGCGCCTGGCATGCTTTGGAATGCAAAGAGTGTGTGTCGGGGGCGTGTTCTCGCACACGCAATTCAGCATTGTCCCAGGATGATAGTTGTGTTTCGGAAACTTGCACATGCATACCATGCCACACAAACAGCAGTGAATGTTGTGTTCGTGAACGAATGCATGCGGTCACGTTGGCGCCATGTGTTTGCTACAGACAGTGAGCCTCCCGCCCTGTCGATTTGCATGTCGGTTTGTGTTGCATGTTGCAAAATCAATGTTTAATTGTGTGATTTCCATGTCTCGGCGCAGGTCGGGACATGGTACCAGATACCCGGCAAGGCGCCCGCTGCAGCCTTCAAGAACCCGAGCAAGAGGCTTGTGGACGTGGTGCGCATGAGCATCCTGGCGCACAGGAGAGGCCGCGGCGACATCATTTGGGCTTGCTGGCAGCCCGGATTGGCCGGCAAAAAAGTCAAAGACGTGCGCTACGTCAACAGCGGCGCCATGTTCGTCATGATGACGCCGACCGGAGCAGCTGCGATCGCAGCGCAAATGGCCAAGGATGCAGGCAAATCAAATGCAGCCATGTCGCCGTATCACTTTGACTTGTGCCTCAAGGCAATGTTGGCCCCTGCGGACAGCAATCGCCGGGCACGCGCATGCTACGTGTTCCCGCCCCTCGGGAACTACACGCAGCATATTTCGGGCTGCGACCCGAAATTTGCCAGAGGCGAGGGCCGGCCGAACTGCTGGCGTGAGGGTTGGGCATGCCCGGGCACAACGGTGGAGGAGGACCCGCAGCGGCGCGAAAAAAGATTCCTTGCTTGGAAAGGCGCTGCGGGGCATGAGGACGTCGGCTCCGCCACCGTCGATGAGTCCGTCGCCGGCCACATCGAGTGGCTTAGTTGGTGGCAGGGGGAAGGCGACCCCGTCAAGTTCCGCCCTGACGAGGAGCGCCGCCCACAAAAGGTGAGGAAGCGGCCCGCCGCGGAAGGATCCGCGAGGGTTGAGCCACCCGCCACCTTGCGCGGGTCCAAAGGAAAAGGCAAAGGGCAAACAATGGGCGTAACCACCACCACGGAGGGGATCCTGCAAACATTTGGTTGCGCAGGAAAAGGGAAAGGAAAACCCCCTCCCTTTTCCTTTTGGCCGAACCCGCCAGGGTCCGCGCAGCCGCCGTTGGACACCGACCCGATGGACACCCGCCTCGACGACGACGACCCGCCCGTTGCGAAAGCAACAAAACGCCAGCGGAGAAACCTCCGCGCGGTGCTGGTGAACCGCAGCTTCCGGACGTGGGTGCGCACCCGCGTTGAGGCGAGCCATTATGCGCAAAAAAAGTACATGGGTGCACGTGCATGCACAACACCACAGCATGCATGTAGGTTTTGTGTGTGTTGTTGCGCGTGCATTGCCGTTGAGTCTTCCGCCACGGCTGTGACCCCAAACAGTGGAAATCGCATGTTGCTTTGGATTGTTGTTTGTATACACTGTTGATGAAATTGTGTGTTGGCCAGTGCTTTTCACGTCTTGTCAAGCATTGCACGTTATGTTGATGTCCATGATCAATGTCATTGTTCGTGATGGATCATGCATGCAGCTATTGAGCCTCCCGCCATAGCTCATGTCGTGGTCACTGCGTGTGTATATGTGTGTTGCACCTTCTTCCATTGCACCGCGCGTGCAGGCGGACTGGGTGGTCAAAGACAGGCCGCCGCCACAAGAAGGCGAGGTGGCGACGGCGCCCTTCGAAGGGCGATGGGTCCGCCAGCCTCTTCCGGTGAACGCGACCGGAGAGTCGTCCGGCGAGGCAGCGGCATCCGCCGCATCTGCGGCCGGGCCGCCTGGAGCGGCGATGCAGCCGGACGAAGTGCAAGTGTGACAGGTGGCCTTGTTTTATGTTCCATGTTTGAACCCGCTGTTGTGTGTTAGCAGTGTGTCGCTGTCGCATCGTTTTTGCTTAAGTGTGTTTCAGTTTGCCGCTACTCTGCTTTGATCATGTTAATGGAGATGCATTGGCGTAGTTTGTTGGTATCGACCTTGAGCCTCCCGCCATGTCGTTACCAGCTGTGTGCCGTATGTGTTTTGCAGTTTTTGACACGTTATACTTCAAAAGCAACTTTGAGTGAGCCCTCCGCCCTTGAATGTTGTCTGCAAATGGAGGTGCTCAATTGCCTCTGTGTTGAGAATCATGCAGCAATGTATGCAGTCATATTGCATCCTGTGTTGGTATCGGTTTCTGGCGGCAGGCGGAATTGAGCCGTGCCGGAACTGGACAATGGAGGGCATCCATCCGTGCGCGAACTGTGCGCATGGAAAGAGGGTGCATGCGCTGAGTATGCAAATTGTTGTGTCGATGTGCCTATGGTGTTGAGCCTCCCGCCACCCAGGCATTCATTCTCCCAGAGCAGACATTTTCATGCGAATTCAGTCGTTATCATGGCACATGAGCACGATTGAAAAACATATATCATGACAGGCATACAAGAAAAACAAAACATGCAGCCGTCGTTGTTGGTTTGGCTTTATCATTTCAACTTGCGCGTGCAACTCTTTGTAAGCGTGTCTGAACATGCCTTGAGCCTTCCGCCATGCGGTGATGACACTGTACCGCATGATTCAACATTTTGCAGCAAAAACACATGATCACTCAGTGTGTACTTCCAACCATGCGCGTGAATGTTTTGTTGCAAAACAAACAATGGTTTTCTCTGAGTGTCAAATGCTTTAAGGACCCGACTGCGCTTTCCATGTTACAACACAGGGCATATTACGTCAGGTGTGGTTGTTTGCAGGTGGTCGCACAAAATGCTGTGTCACAGTAATGACAATGTTGCGCAGTTGTGTTGCACTTTAAAATTGTGGCTGCGCATTCGGTTCACGCTGGAACAAACCAGTGGGGTTTGTGTGTCGTCCTCGCGCAAATCATATTTTCTGCCCTATGGCAGTTGTCCTTCAGATGATTCACAGCACTTAATGGAAGAACACGGGCAATTTCATGGTTTGAGCTAGTTCCAATATTTGGGGCACTGCCGTCTTTTTTGCAGCATGTTTCCCAAACACATATGCTGCGTGATCTTTTGTCCGAAACAGCCGGACCGCACGCAAAATCTGAGAGCAGATGCATGCTGGAATGTGGTTCCGCATCGCATCACATGCTATATGTTTTGTGTCCCTGTTGAGCCCCCCGCCACGTGGCCAAAGTCAAAGCGGTGTGAGTGCTATGTTGTTCATTGTGTTGTGGCTGAACAAAATGAGTGCACGTGTCTGTGTGTACGCCTTACTCAAGCCATTCCAGCCCAGCGTCCCCTTGGTCATCCCTGCGTTGTTTTCTCATCAATGGAGCAGGCAGTTGCGCGCAGTGTTGAGATTGAACACGCATTGGAACGAGTTCAACGGGAGATGCGCAATCATCGACGACGTGAGGCCCGGAGTTGTCAGATTCCCCCTGCGATGTCGAAGGTTATCACGACGATTTTTGTGCTCACACATCCTTCTATCGAGCCTGCTGCTTTATATCTGAAGCAGAAGTGGGCGCAGTGGAATTCAGACCATGTTAACCTGCGCAATCATTTGGAAGATTGGTATAGACAGTTGCTTGACACATCAGGTGTCAACAGTGTGCTAAACCCAACTACAACCTCTGGACGGACCGTCTTGCGCAGAGCGCAGTTGTTTGTGGCAGAGGTGAGGCTTCACAGCTGGGTGGAAACTGCGAACACACAACAAGGCATTGCGCCGCTGAGCAGCGTCATGCTGGACAGAGCCGCGAGCCAGTCCACTTCTTCCGGAGCGCAGTCGTTGGTGCGTCCGAACATGAAACGCAAGTGTCAGTTGCAATGGCTGCGCAGATGGCGTCGCCGTTGGCGTGTTGGTCTTGGACCTATCCTGGCTCGGGACACGCTCCCCCCTGCAGAATGCATTAAGAAGGTCGCTTGAACAAAAACTATCCTCCAAACGATTTTTGAAGCACCCTGGCCTTTTTTTTGGCGCCAACGATTTCCGGGGTCTCAAAACGGGTGCCGTTTGATGGCCCATTTTTGAGGGCCGCACGTAACTTTCTAAATAGACAGGGCTTCAAAAATCGCCCCCACTTTTGTGCACCTGGGTGTCTCTCTTTCTATTCCGCAGGCGACCGCTGTTTGGCGCTGGAGTAACTTTTTGCACGACAGCAGTCCACCTGGCCTTGAGATTGTCCGAATTAACATGGACGAGACGTCCATTCGGCTGCATCAGGTTGTGCGAGCAGGTCATTTGACGATGTGCGCTCGCGCATTGAAACGGTCAGCTCGCTCCCTGATGTCCAATGCAACGACATCCCAGACTCGTGGGATGTTTACGCTGGTGGCCTTTGTTTGCGACAATGAAGTGATCCAGAACATTCTTCCTCAAATCCTGCTGGTGAATGTAAAGCATTTGAGTAGTGTTGAGCCTGCCGCCACATTGCGAATGCATCTGGACTCGCGAACCGTTCTGTGGACTAGCAAATCCGCTTGGGTTAACAACACAGTGATGTGCAAGATAGTCAAACTCCTGCACGAGTACTTGGAGCCATACCAACGCACTTACCATTTCATACTGTCATCAGATGGGTACCGCGCGCATATTTCAAAGCCTGTGTGGAAGGCTGTGAATCGTGCTCGTATCATGTACCATGTGATACCTGCAAAGATGACGTGGGCACTGCAGCCGTGTGACACGCATGTTTTTGCTCTTCTGAAAGACGTTTTACGTCGCGAGTGCCAACGGCTGACTTTGGCTGCGACAGATGGACGCTTGACCATGACGTTGTTGTGTCAAGCTCTTGCCCGAACCATCGCATTGGTGTTACGTGGCCGTTCATGGCGTTCTGCTTTTTGGGACTTGGGATTGACTGGTGTACAAGCTGCTGTTTCAGAGCGAGTTCTGGATAAGTTGGGGCTGCAAAGACGGCCACGGATCTCTAGCGCACTGCCCACTCTTTCGGACCTGCAATCTGTGTACCCTGCACGCTATGTTCTGCCCATTGATGAAATTTTTGGTTGGTTTACATATGTTCCTGATGATCCTGCACCTATGGTTGCTGCTGCTGCTGCTGTTCATGTTGCTGCGCATGCTTCCCCTGCTCCAAGGGCTCCATGGGCCGGACGTTTGAGAAGCTCATCCTCACTCGCCCTGGCTGACCCCGCGCCCAACCCGCACCCGGAGATATGTCCACGTCCGGCGATGAGTTCGGCGTCGGCGGCCCCGCGTCCAGCGGCGCCTCAAGTGCTGCCGCGGGGGCGGCGCCTGCTGCCGTGGCGGCCACGACGGCCCCCCCCTCCGCCAGCGCCGCCGCCGTGACGGGCGCCGCAGTGGGCGCTGCCAGCGCGCGCGCTGACGTGCCTGAGGACACGTCTGCCTCGGAGCCGCTCCTCACGGGCATTGCCCGCCTGAAGGCTGAGCAGACGCGATTGCGCGCTGAGCGCAATCGCGTCCAGAAGGAGCTGAAGAACGCGGAGAAGAGGCGTGCACGCCTCCGGAAGCGTGCACGCCAGCTCAGCGACGGGGACTTGGTTGCTGTCCTCCAAATGCGAGAGACAGCGACAACCGCGTCCTCCTCTGCAGCCTCTGCTGCCTCAGGCAGCGGCTCTGCAACCTCGCCTGCAGTGGCAGCCTCGCCAGCTGACCAAGCCTCCTAAACAGGAGGGCAGAGGAACGCGCTGGAACCACACCGCAATTGAGCCATCCGCCATTGCGTGTTGGTGAGCCGCGCTTGTTTTTTACACTCATGTACATACGCATGCACCATTTTGAAGCATGCTGCACGTGCGCCCGCTTGCCTATCTGCATGTCCTCGCCGTTTGCAGTTGCACACATGTGTTATACAGGTCGGAATGCATTGTGTTGTGCATCATGTATACAATGCATCCATCAAATGCAATGCACCCAGTTGTTTGCATGTCGCTGTTGCTTGCATCGGCAGTTCTCCAAAGTGGATAGCGCAAGCGGCTTGTGCATGTTTTTTACACCTGTCCCCGCCAAGCGGATGGCAAAACTAGGGTTTCGAACACACGGCTCCCGCACCGCTGGACGAGACTTTTAGCCTTGCTGTGAAATTCAAAAAAAACACGGTGCGCCAACGTGCAACCAGTTGACTTCGTTGTGCCGTTGCTTTTTCCCCTTGCCAATATAACCAGAACTCCATCGAATCATTACAATGTAATCCAGTGACCGCCCTTGTGAAACAATGTTGGTACATGTTCTTGAGCGCACCGCTTTGTTTTTCGTTTCACGCCAATGTGATCTGACAGAGTTGAGCCCCCCGCCGCTCTGCTTTGAACATGCTGCACGCCATGGCCAGATGTTTAACTACAGGATTGCGGCTCCTTCAACTCAATGTGCGTGTACTTGTGGTGATGTGTACTGTATTTCAAATGGCACGGCCCGCGCCTCCGAAAAATATGTGTGTTTGCCCAGGTGCATGGATGTATATATGTTTGTGCAGCAATTACTTGCATTCACAGCTGTGATGATGATCATGGTAACGTTTGAAAGTGCACCATGACATGTTGCTGTGTTTACCATTTCCAAAACGTGGCCTCTTCCGCCACGGTGCTGTATCCATATGTATCAAAACATGTGTAAGTGAGCAGCAACCACGTTGCGATCCTCGTCATGATGACGCCGCGCGGAGCGGTCACGATTGCCTGTGATATGACAGCCACTGCTCATCCTACATGTACCATGATGCCATTGCTTTTTGATGTAACCTTGACATGATCATATTGCACCCTTGTTCGTAACTGTTGCCACACGCTGTGGCCACAAACCATCTCCACGCTTGGTGCCCGTGTTGTGCGGACCCTCGAACAACCCGTTTTCTTTTCATCTCCAATCAAGCGGCGTGTACCGGATATTCCGGCCGTGTCCGTCAATCTCACCCGTGGCGCGCCCCCGTGTTTGCGAGGGCTGCCCGTCCCCTCCTGTCCGGATTGATGTTGTGTGCCTACAACTACTACCTACTACTTACTATTACTACTACTACTACTACCTCTACCTACTACTATTACTACCTACTACCTACTGCTACCTACTACATACTACCACTACTATCTACTACCACTACTACCTACTACGTTCCTCCTTGCCTTGTCACCCTCCCTGCATGTACACCCAAAAAGGGCCATAAAATGTGAAAGAGTATAGGCCGGGGCTGGAAAATGGCCACCGCGCTTAGGCGAAACGACCCAGCCCCGCAGCCCCGGCTACTTCGGCTTATTAATATTAATAAGGAGGAGCAAGCGCGGGGCTGCCGGAAAACTTGACAACGTATTGGGCCAAATGCTCAATTTCCAGCCCCGGCTCAATAAATAATAGGGTTTCGTGCACATCGCGGCTGTTTTTTCAGTTCTGCGCCGCCCCGCCCCATTGAAGGGTGCCCGTCCGTGTGTAGGGGCTGTTTTTCCTTTTTGTGTGCATGTATTGCTTTGTGTATGTGTTGCATTGTCATCAGTATATCAAACACATGCATGTAGCAAGTTGATCAGTCAAGGAGAAGCGTTAAATCAAGGTGATCCATGTAAGACTGGAGATCATTGGGGTTGAATGCAAGGGGCGGAGGCAATGCGATGTAAGCAGTATCTAGGATTTTGGGGGGTGGTCACCACGCAATCATCATGATGCTGCGTTAGGTTTTATGTTCTGGCAGTGTTGACCGTTCCGCCACGGTGGTTTGGTCAGGTTGGCGTGATTTTGTGGTATAGACTGTTGTCATCGACATTGAGCCTTCCGCCATGTCGTTGGTGGCAAGTGTGTTTGGAGCATGGTTGATTCAAGGTTTGTTTCTGTTGGAGCATTGCCATCCATGTTATCCTCACTGTTCGGAGCCTGATTGGATTAGTGTATTGTGATTGTGTTCGAGCCTGCCGCCATGTTGTAGTTATTTTGATTGGGGCATGGATGGTTCCATGTGCGCTTTGTTGGAACATCGCCATCCAGGTTGTGCCTTCAGCGGTGTGCCTTCCGTTGTGCGGCAATGTTTTTTTTCGGGTTCATTGGCATGAGATTTTTCACAGTGATGACCTTCAGTCGAACAGTGTATTGTCATCAATTGTGAGCCTCCCGCCAAGATGTTGCAACTGTGTTTGGAGCATGAATGGTTCAATGCATGTTTGTTTTTGCAAAAATGTTATTCAGCTTGTTTTCATTGCGTGGAGTTTCCCGTCACGTCCTTTTGGTTATGTTGGTGTCGCATGCATTGGAATAGTGGATTGTCATTGTCTTTGAGCCTCCCGCCATGATGGTGCAATCGTGTCTGGAGCATGTATGGTTAGATGCATTGTTCGTTGGAGCATTGCCACGCACAGATGATGACAGGCACAAGGCTGTAGATGCATTGATTGCCGTCTCCTCTTCTGGCGGGCTTGTTCGCGCAATGATGGACATAGAAGAGGACATCGATTTGGATTACATGGCCCAGCAGGAGGAGGAGCTCATGAGGGAGGCCGAGTTGGAGAACTTGCAGCGTGAGGCGGAGTTCGCTTTTGAACATCGCGTGGTTGAAGACGAGTTGCGCCCGTATTTTTATGACGGGTCTTTGGCAGACGTGGATGGTTCGAGTGTACCGGTGACACAGGAAGCAGTTCCAAATCACGTTGAGTCGGTTGCGGCCACAGGCGGCTCGTCCAGCAGCTCATCTGGCTCACGGTTTGTAGCGGTTGATGCGCCGTCGGCGTCGGGACTTGCCGTGTCGGCTGCGCCAGAGACGCCGCCAAGTCGGTTGAACTTGCTGGCGCGTGCGAGGAGCTGCACGCCACCGAAGCGAAGGCGGGAACCTTCATTGACAAAGGGGGATGAGAGTGAGGTGGTTGCGATCTGCTTGCCACTTGCTGCGGACAGTGCTGGTGTCACAAACACGCTCCCGCCAGCATTGAGCCTCCCGCCATCTGGTGGGGGTGTCCCCTGTGTCAAGAGACGTCGCATCAGAGGCAAAGCAGGGGACGTGACCACCGTTCCGGAGCCGCGCGCAAAGGTGTCGGAGATGGACTCCGGCGTGCAGCTTGACGTGGAGGACGAGCGGTTTCTGGAGTACGTGGGTGACTTGACGTGGCCGTCAGAAATGGCTTGGAAGGACATGCCAGCGCGCGTGCAGCGCGGTCTTGCATGGGACAAGACCAAAAACGCTTGGTGCAAGATGCGGTCGGACAGCTTGAAAGCCACGGGAACGTGCACTCGCAAGGCGCGCAGCGGCGGGTGGCAGAGCAGGTGGAAAGACGCGCGAGACCTGTTCCAGCATGTGGACAGTGAGCGGCGGAGGGTGCTGCTGAACGTGCTCTTGGAGAAGACACAGGCGCCACCGTGGGTCCGCGCCTCAATTGTCTCTGTCAACGGCGCATTGTCGATGCACACGCGGAAGCGGGTGCAGTCTGCGCTGTACACGTGGGTGTCGAGTCAGTGGCAGTTGCCGCCTGCCGCTGCAAAGGGTCGGCTCGTCGAGGTGGCGGTTTCAGTGGCGAAGCGAGTTGGTTGGGCGCGGGACAAGTACGATCGGTTTGTCGCCTTTGTGGAGGCTGCTGTTGAGCAGCTTGATCGGGTTGACTGGGCGCTCACCGCCGAGCTCTGCACGCAAACGCTCGAGCAAGAGGGGCGCGCATTATTTCACTTCCACTTGCTTTTGCGGCACGTGGATTCGCAGGTGTGGATGCCAGGGCCCGCAGCCATGGTATTCGAGGGCATTCGTCCGAATGTCACGGCGGCGCCAAACCTCGGGGGCCAACGGGGGACATCGGCACGGACATGGGCTGGCTACTTCTACTGCACGGTTCCCAAGATTGGTCAGGTCCATGTTCTCTCGAACAAGACGGCATTTCGGGATTTCCCCGTGCAGGGGCAGTGGGTGATGGCCCTTTTGCAAGCTGGCAAAATTGACGCCGCCACGGCGCGGGAGTTGGTGTACAAAGTGGCACACGGCGTCACGCGCTTGCTGGC
>OJHD01000214.1_pt1 | contig 12411 bp, 7 predicted proteins | sample 1594981 | NCBI WGS metagenome assembly OJHD01 (sample SAMN05416720, study PRJEB24817) | seawater metagenome | isolation source: Sea water | place: Canada:Atlantic | collected 2013-07 | reverse complement strand
TAATCAAAACCAACAGGTTCTGATGCTAAATGCCATTTACCAACCAAAGCTGTTTGGTAGCCTGCATTTTGTAAAGCTTGAGGATAGGTCCATTGTTGATTATCAAAAACCCCCCCTTTATAGTTCTTATAATAACCATTCACGTGGCTATAGGTCCCCGTAAGAATCGCTGCTCTACTAGGGCCACAAATGGCATTGGTACACAATGCGTTTTCTAACAAGGCTCCTTCATTGGCAATACGATCTATATTAGGGGTCGGCGCTAACTCTGTAAAAAGACCTCCATAGGCAGATATGGCGTTGGTCGCGTGATCATCCGAAAAAATAAATACAATATTCGGAGCCTTTTTTTCACTTGGATTGTTTTGACTGTAACAACAGGTTGTTATTAAAAATAAAATCCTAAACACATACTTGTTTATATGAAACATAACTTGATAAGATAAAAAAAGCTGATATATTCGAATTTATATATCAGCTTTTAATTTGAAAATATTCTTACTATTGTTTGATTATTTTTTTGGTAGTAATAGTTCCGTTATCAACCTTAATTAAATGGATACCAGAAGAAAGCTCTGAAATATCAACTTGATTGGTGTTAAAAACTTCTTTTTCTAAACTCCCTAATATTGAATACACCTTGATAGATTTGATGTTTTGAACACCATCAATAAAAATAGTTCCTGTAGCCGGATTTGGATGGATATTAATTACTGAAGAGCTTACATCCTCTAAGCTTAATAAATCCAACCCATTTACGGATAAAGAAGAATACCCAATATCTCCGGTACTAAATTGGAATCTAATGCTTCTATCCCATGCCACAGCAGCAACTGTTTTTGAGAATAAACCTAAAGTAAGAGGAGCTACACAACATTCAATATCATTTCCTGCTGAATTAGTCTTATAAATCCTATAATTAGCACCCACTGCTGGCAAACAAGTGATATTCATTTCAAATGAGTGAGCAGTATTCATATTAGAACCATCATCTCCAGCTGATGCAGCTGTTAAATAATAAGGGAAATCAGAATCCTGTGAAATAAATAAATTTGATTCGCCAATAGTTATCTCATCGCATTCAAATTCTTCAAAAGGATACAGAACTTGTCCATTATGTGAAAATGAATCAAACTCAATCGAGCCACTACCTGAAAACTGAAATTTAACATTACGATTGAATTCAACTGCAGAAACAATAATTGTATTTTCCCCCACTACTAAATCCCCTTGCTGAGTAAAGTCCGCTGCACCAGTTGAAGTAGTTTTATATATTCGATATGTTGTTCCATCGCCCAAATTTGTAATATTGATTACTACTGTTTGAGCAAGTCCACTCGTTGCATTACCTTGTGAAGCAGCTGTAAATATTGTATTCCAAGTTGCATTAGCTCCAGTTGAAAATAAACCTGAATCGGTCATATTTATTGATTGCGCAGTAATAATATTTACTGAAAATGCGAAAAATAATAAAGTAATTTTTTTAACCATAATTATTGTTTTTAGATAATATTAATTGTTTTTATTTTTGTTTGTACGTTCTCCATTCTTTCATCTTGTCTTTTCCAAGAGCACTTTTTAATTTCCCAGAGAGTCTATTATAAACCTTTTTTAATTCAGCCTTTTTGGTTTCTAAATCTTCAGCATAAGTGCTTCGAATTATAGCAACTTCATGAAAACGTTTTAGTTGAATTTCGTAGACTTTTTCTTTTTCATCATCGTCCAAAGACATAACTTCTGACATTTCATCGGTTATTTTACTGGCGCGTTCTTCACTAGTGTTTTGAGAATAAACATTTGATGCTAAAACCAATAAAAGAAGTAAAGTGACTTTTCTCATAATATAATTTTTGTTTGATTATGTAAATTTATACGGAAAAAAACAGCTAAAGGTTTAAGAATTGCTCAGTTGATTAAAATAATTAACCAGCCCTATAAGTAAGGGGGTTTTATACAGAGTGAACCAATATTTATCTGATAAACAAAACTAACTAGTGGTAAGAATTAAATTTTTCAATGGGTTTATTTTTCCAGTTTATGCCTGGTTGCCATTTAGGTGCTTTGACCTTATGTAAATAAGTATCTAAGGCCACTTCTAGTTCCTTTAACTTTTCAGGAAACATAGCCGCTAAATTATTATTTTCTTCTAAATCTTGAGCAATGTTAAATAATAAAAGTTCATTCGTATCATGAAATTTTATCAGCTTGTAAGTATCGATTATTATCGCCGAATGGGCTCTTTTAATAGCAATTCCATTTTCGTATGGCACATGAAATATAAGACCTTCAGAAAAACGTTTTACAAGACCTTTACCGTCATTAGCTAATAGGAGTTTAAAACTTCCGCCATCTAAATTGGTTTGATTGAGCTTTTTGTTACCCGCTAGATCTACCATAGTTGGGAGTAAATCTGAAAATGTGATAGGGGCTGTGGACTCTGCTCCTGCCATAATCTCTGGCCCAGCAACTATAAAAGGAACGCGGATACCGCCTTCCATAGCATCCCATTTTCCTCTACTTAAAGGAAAGTTGGAGCCCTGTTTGTAAAATTGTTTGGGTGGCATTACAGGCACAGCCCCATTGTCTGAAGTGTAGATAATATAGGTATTGCTTTCTAGACCTAATTCTTTTACACGATCTAATAACAACCCAACGCCAGAATCCAAGTCTTCTGTCATAGCGGCAAATCCAGGATGTTTTTGATACCTGCCTTTATCTATGTCTTTATATTTTTCGAGTGTTTCTTCTCGCATCATAATATCTGAATGGACTGCATAATGAGAAACTTGTAAGAAAAAAGGCGTTTCAGATTTTGCCTGGCTTTCGATAAAATCAATAGCACTTTGAGTGGTACTAAATATTTTCTTTGGATCCTCTGTAATGGTATTACCCCATTGTATCTTTCTTGATGATTTATAATTAAATCCACCATCTTTATTACCTGTAATCCCATCACTGTAGTCATAACCAAGAACTGAAGGCTCAACATCAATTCCCCATTTACCAAAATGAGCTGCTGTATAGTTAGGATCAATAGATTTTAATAACTTAGGAATTGTAAGCGCTGTTTGATGATCGATATGCTTCGTGTTCATGCCTACTCTAATCATTTTAAGCCGGGCTGGCGTTTGTCCAAACTGAATACTATATCTGGATGGAGAACAAACAGGTGCACTTGCATAGGCGGAAGAAAAACGCATACCTCGATTTGCTAAGGCCTCAATATTAGGCGTTTGGTGGTAATCACTTTTAGATTGAATTTCATCGTCCATCATTTGAACTGAGGTGCCATTCCATCCTTGATCGTCAGCTAAAATAATGATGAAATTAGGCGACGTTTTATTCGATTTTGTAGGGGCTAATTTACACCCATAAAGTACGGATAGAATTATTAAAGTTAAAAATGATAAGGGATGGTTAATTTTCATTTAAAGTTTTTTGATAATCGGTTAATGAATACGAAATTTATGTAGTGAGGGATGCTATAATAAATGAGTAAGTGTCATCAATCAATATAGATAACCTTAGCGTTAAATGTGATTTCTTGTGCCAATATAAGGGACGGAAGAAAAATCAGAATAAGTAGTGATTTTAAATTCATGTGGTGATGTTAATAAATTATTATACAATATAATGACGAAAACTAAGGGTTGAGTTAAATTTTTGTCCAAAACAGTTAATTATTTGACAGGATAATACTTCAAGACTCTTCACTGTAAACTTTAGGAGTTTTACCATAGAATTTCTTAAATAAGGTGCTAAAATACTTAGGGTCATTAAAACCAGATGCGTAAGCAACTTCACTAATGCGCATCCTTTTATTGTTTTTCAGTAGCTCTGAAGCATGATTTAACTTGACTTTAATCACCAAATCTACAGGTGACATATTTGTCAAGCCTTTTAACTTTCTAAATAACTTGGATCGACTAAGACCTGTTTTTTCAGATATTAAATCAATCGAAAATTCACTATTGGTAATATTCTTTTTAATAATCTCAACCACATCAGATAAGAAGTTTTCGTCATTGGATTTGACATGTTCTTTAAGGTCTGAGCTTGAATTAGAGATCTGAGAAATTGTTTGTCTTGAATTCAAAAGATTGACAATCATGGCATTTAATATTTTCATATTAAAAGGTTTTTCTAAATACGCATCAGCCCCAATTTCAAGACCTTCAATTTTGTCATCAACATCATTTAAGGAAGTGATCATAATCAAAGGGATATGACTTGTTTGAAAATTGGTTTTTAGAATATTACAAAGCTCTTTCCCTCCCATCACAGGCATCATTACATCTGTTATAATTAAATCTGGATTTTTTGAAAGCGCTATTAGTAGTGCTTCTCTTCCGTTAGGGGCGTCAATGACATTATATTTCTTTTCCAATTCAAATTTAATGGTGACTCTTAAATCCTCATTATCTTCTACCAATAACAAGGTTTTATTACTAGTAATACCTTCTTGAATAGACTCTGAATCTAAAACTTCTGATTGCTTAATAAATAAATCCTTTTCTTTATAATGTTCACTTCCTTTTTTGAGAGTTAAGGAGAAGGTAGATCCTATGTTCTGTTTACTTGTAAATTCAATTGACCCCCCATGCAATTCAATGATTTTTTTAGAAATCATTAAACCAATTCCAGAGCCCGAAATCCCTTTATTGTTAATATTAGTTCCTCTAGTGAATCTAGAGAATAATAGTTTCTGTTCATCTTCAGGAATGCCTATTCCATTGTCTATAAAATCAATTTGGATATTTTTGTTTTTTGCTAGAACCTTGATTTCAATTTGACCACCATCTTCGCTATATTTTATAGCATTTGAAATTAAATTATAAAAAATCCGTGACACTTTAGTTTCGTCAAACCATAAATAAACTTTTGGAACAGACAATGAAATATCTATGGATTTTTCAATGAGCAGTGGCTCAAATTCAGCTACTGTTCTGTGTACTATTTTTTTTAAATCTACTTTTTCAACTGACAACTTTAGCATCCCTCGGTCTGCCTTTTGAAAATCTAGAAGCTGTGTTACATATTCATTTAAATTTTGTGTATTTCGTTGTATTAGTTCAATACTATTTTGAAGCTTATTTTTTTCAGTAAGTTGTGAAACTAGGAGTTGTATCAACGTTACAGGAACCCTAATATCATGTGCAACTTCAGTGAAGAATTTTATTTTGTTATCATTAAACTTTTGATCTGCTCTTGAACGTTTTAAGAGAATAAATAAATACAGCATTACAAATCCCAAAAATAAATAGCATAAAAAGGCCTTAAAGCTTAACCAAAAAGGTTGTTTAATAATGATATCAATTTTATAGGATTGTGAAGATAACTCACCATCTACATTAGTAACTTTAGTCTCTAAAGAATAGGCTCCTGAGGGTAATTTTGAGTAAGTGGCTTGTCGACTACTTTTCGATAGGGTTGGTTTTTCGTCGTAGCCCTTTAAATCCCAACTGAACAGTTGTTTTTTTGAACCATATAACTTTGGGGTCTCAACATTGAAAGTTAATGAATTTTGATTGTAATTTAGTTCTATTTTGTCAAGAAAATTTATGTTTTCATCAAGGATTGTGGAGTCTGGCAGAACCCCATTAATTTTGAATTCAGAAACATAAATATTTAAATCTTCGACCTCGCTTAATACATCTTTAGGGCTGAGTAGGGTTGCTCCTTTGGGACCTCCAAATGCCAAACGGCCGCTCTTAGATTGTGTGGATGCCCCAAAACCAAACGATTTAATAGTTAATCCATCAGCCGCATCAAACTTTCTGATAATGCCTCTTTTGGGATTAAGCTTCCATAGACCCGAATAAGTTCCTAACCATAGGTTCTCTTCAGCATCTTGTTGAATCGAAAATACGGTACCCGATTCAAAATTTAGTTCTTTATTTAGGTGCTTAATCTCTTTTGTCGTTAGATCATAGCTTAAAAGCCCTTGCGTATTTCCAATCCAAATACGATTGTTGGCTTCATCAAAACATAAAGAATAAACCTGTGTAATATTTTTAAAGACCTCATTTTTAATCGATCTTATTTTTTTGGTTCGTTTATTAATTTCCTTCAGGCCGTTAGCAGACCCCACAAACATAAGGTCTTGGTTATTAGAGATAATAGACCGCGCATTCCCCGTCTTATAACTGCTAACTAAAACACCGTTTTGATAGTGTTTTACAGGACCATCAATCCCTCCGACCCAGACCTCATTTTGGTCTATATAAGTGGCGAAAATTAATTTAGATTTATTCTCATCTTCAATTAAAGGAAAGACATCTGTTTTTCCTGTTTCTGGATTGAACTTAATTAATCCACTACCATACACTCCTAAAATAAGATGGTTATTGTGCTTATTTATAGTTAGTACGGCCTTGTTTGCTAAATCTGGGTTCTTATTATAATTAGTCCATATTCCATTCGGAGAAAGTTTACTAATTCCATTTTCTGTTCCAAACCAAACAGCATCACTTTCATCAAAATATATAGAACGAATATTGTTATTATGTATACTATTTGACTTGTAAGGCACATAAGAAACATTATTAAATGCATTATCTTTTGGAAAAATCAAATCAATGCCAATTTCTCTCATGCCGAGCCAGTAAACGTTTTCATCGTCTACAAAAATCTCATAAATACTATTTTGGCTTAAAGAGCTAAGTTTATTGGGATCATGTTTTAAGGTCTTAACAATATTTAAATCTTGATCTATTACTAACATCCCCACCCCTTCAACAGAAATTAAGGCATTAATTTCTCTATCAAACTCAATAGATCTTACCGTATATGTATCAACTTGACTATCATATAAAACTACTTTTTTAGTGTTTTGTGTATCAATTACGAAAAGTCCCTTTTGATACGTTCCAGCCCAAATTCTATTTTGACTGTCAAAATTAAAATCAAGTGTTTCAATAGCCTCTAAAAGTGTACGCTGGTACACAAGTTGATTGGAGATATCTGAATAACTATACACATTTATTCCATTAGTTGAAGCCACATAAACCTCGCTGTCTCTTAAATGGATCTCCCTATTAAAACGGGTTTTAGGATGTCGTAATTTACTGGTTTTATTGGATTTAAAATCATGAATCAACAAGCCAGATTCAAGTCCAATTACCAAAGTATGATCGTTGAGAGGTTCAATAGACAGGAAATTGAGATTTTTGAGACTTAATATGGATTTGAAATTATCCTGTTTGTATTGGTATTGTAACAGCTGTCCCTTAGAGCCTAAAACAAAAATATGACCTGCAACATTAATAATATCTTCAACACCTTCAGAAATATACGTGTCATACGTTTTAAATTTATACCCTGAATATCTGTTCAGACCTTGTGAAGTTCCAATCCACATATACCCCAAGCTGTCTTTTTCAAAAGCACGTACAGCGCCACTACTAATACCATCATAAACACCAAGGTGCTTAATTTGCTGCCCATGGGTTAGAATAGAAGAAAGAATTAAAACAAAAAGAATTGATTTCGAAATTTGTTTTTTCATTACACCGATTTAATACACCAAAATACAATTTTATAAATGAGTAACGTCTTTACTATTAATGGTTTTTTTTATTTCGCTTTAATTCCATGACCTCTCTTAGCCACCAATCTCTGTTTGGATTGTACTTATATTGTTTTTTTAACAGACTTGCTTGGTTTCTTAGGTTTACTTCAATTGCATCATATTTAGCTGTATTTATTAAGTTCTCCATTTCACCAGGATCTTTTTTAAGATCATACAACTCGTCAATATCATTGTCTAAAAAAGAATCTACTAATTTGTATCTATCAGTTCTAACTGCAATTTGAGTTGGTCCGGCATAAGGCCAGTAGGTGTCCAAGTAATACTCAAATAAAATTGCTTTTCGCCAGTCCTTATCTTTTTTGCCATTTAATAGATTAACCATCGACTCCCCTTGCATATAGTTTGGCACTGTAATTCCTGCAAGGCTGAGAATTGTAGGGGCTAAATCAATATTTAAGCATTGCTCTTTGACTTTAGAGTTTTTCTTAATTAGCTTTGGATACCGAATAAGCATTGGAACTCGCATAGAATTTTCATATGCAAGTCGCTTATCTAAAAAAGTGTGCTCTCCCATAAAATAACCGTTGTCACTGCTATAAATAACAACCGTGTTATCCAATTCCCCAAGTTCTTCCAAAGTGGCTAAAACCGTCCCTAGAGACTCATCAATAGCAGCTAAACATCGTAGAAGATCCATACTACGATCGTAGTTGATGGGCCACTCCATTTCTGGCAACTCTAAAGGGATTGGAAGATTTTTTTTCCAGTCAAATCCAAATGTTTTTTTTCGTTGCCATTTAGGCTTACCCTTGAACGTCTCTTTGTGAGTGTCATAAGGAGGGGTAGGTAAATCCTCATTTTCGTATAAGTTGGTGTGTCTTGCGGCCGGTGTATGCGGTTGATGTACTGCTTTATGCCAAAGATTTAAACTAAATGGTTTGTTTGGATCTCGTTTTTCTTTTAGCCATGACACGGCTTTATAGGTTAAGATATCAGTCATGTAACCAGTTTCTTGGTATTCATTTCCATTTTCATTGACTTTAGGATCAAAATACTCTCCTTGACCAATAAAACTAAACCAATAATCAAAACCAGGCCTAACATGCGCCTTGCCTTTTAAATGAGCCATATGAATTTTTCCAACATGTGCTGTTTGATAACCTGATGCTTGCAAATGACTTGAGTAAGGAGCGAATTCATCCCATTTGGGATCTACATGTCGGTTGTTTTGATTGACACCATGGATATGAGGATAGGTGCCTGTTAAGAAACTAGCCCGAGAAGGAGAACAAATAGACTGCGTAACAAAGAAGTTTTCGACGTGAGCACCTTCATTCTTTAAACGATCAATATTTGGTGTTTCTAGAAACGGATAACGGCCAGAAAAACCAACAGCATCAAAAGGTTGATCATCAACTAAAATAAATAAAAAATTAGGTTGTTGTGTATTAGTATCCTCTTGGTTTGTTTGAGCATTTGACCATAGACCACAAATTAGAAAAACAATTAAAACAACAACTGACTTACTATTTATTTTCATATAACTTAATATTAGGAATCAAAAAGAACAAAATTCAATTTATTCTGTAGGTTAATAGTTCTATTTTAGGTCAATATGTTTGAAAAATTGATCATTATCAATTTATGCAATGAAAGAGGTTAAGCTAAGAGATACAATGAAAATACCACATTTAATATTTTAAACAGAATGCGAATTCTAATACCAAACTGATATATTTTATTTTAGACTTTATAGATTCAATTGCAAATTGGCACAAGCCAATATAATTAGAAATCAATAAAAAAAAGTTCTAGACCCGACTTCACTTAAAGTTAATAAAAACGAAAACCAATGAATTTCATTAAACAACTTGTAACTATTATATTTGGATTACAAAGAAAATATTTAGCCCAAGAAAAAAAGACTATTTAGTTGTTTTATTTGTTGGAAATAATTACACTATTTTATAAAATATGACCCAATCATTCTATCTAATATCAAATAATACAAAAAAGTAAAATTAATAACGTGTGAAAGAATGGATACAGGTACTAACCTAATGATTCATTGAAATGGCAATAAAGGGCTTAAAACAAAATAAATTATTTAAATGTAAGCTATCACATTGTAGTAATACAGGTCCACAGCATGGGAATAATAAATAAAAGCAGAGAGTTTATCATCTTCTCTGAAAAATTATCGAGCTGGTTAAAAAATCCGGAGCAAAACCATATATGTAAGTTACTTTGACACCACAAATGGTTCCTCAATTCCAAGAAAAACAACAAAAACATATAGTCACGTTTCTGAAAAAAATGATTAAGATGTTTTGATTGGAGAAGCAATGAAATTAGCCAAAAAATTAAGACCTAACGTTCAACTTTATGAACCTGATTGTAGTCACCAATCTGATTTAGGAGTCTTTTTAACAGCTTATTATTTTGTAAGTAGCTTATTGGAGGGAATTCCTGTAAAACTTCGAAATAATTATCATATTACAGATATAAATAAAAACAAGTTACCCTCTTTAGAGGCAATACACTAAGTGTTGTTTTCTGCCAAAAAGTGGCTTCAGAATTAATTACTATTGAAAAATAAAAACTATAATTAAACCCCTAATCAGCTTAATTAACTTCAATATCAAGAATTAAAATTAATGAAGGTTAAAATTAGTTTAAACCTTCCGAAAATCCTCTGTGGGCAAGTTTAAAATTATAACTAGCATCAAAAAGCAATGGATATTCGTTAATATTCCCGTGGAAGTTTAGTAACCAACTCTCAACATCTCTCATGCCCCATAAGGTAATTCCAAAACGCTTGTTTTCTGGAATTTCAGAATATAACTCTGCCACAGCCCTGTACTTATCTTCCTGACTTTTCGCTCTTAGGAAGGTCAGTTCAGACAGCAAACCTGTCTTATTCACTGTCATGTCTAGTTCTGAAAAATGAATTAATACATCTTTTTGAAGTAGAGCATTCAAATTAGACTGAATTGTTTGGATGGAAGGGCTTATATAATCAATATGCATCTGCATTCCAATGCCATCTATTGGAATGTTACGGGTTGTGAAATCGTCTAACATTCCAATCACTTCTACCATTTTTGAAGATTGACTCTCAAGATTATAATCATTATAAAAAAGTTTAACATGTGGATCAGCTTCCCTAGCCCAATGAAAACATTTGGCTACATAGTCATCTCCCAAACGCATTCTAAAAACTGCGTTTTGCGCAGCATCAGTAAAAGCTTCATTAACAACATCCCAACCAGCTACTACAGAAATTTCTTGTCCATTGAGAATTATCTTTTCTTGAGAAAAATGAGCAACAGTCTCTTTAATATAGGTTTCAATTAGCTCTTCAAAAGCCATATCTGTTCCAGTAAAATTAACTAACCAATCTGGAATTGAGCTATGCCAAATAAGCGCATGACCAAATACTCTAAATCCATTTTGCTTAGCATAAGATATAATTGCATCTCCTTTAGAGAAATCATAATTATTAGGCCCTATAAAAATAGACCTCATCTTCATGTCATTTTCAGCTGTTACACTGTTAAAATCATTATTTAAATATGCTTTAAACTGAGTGTTGGTTGCTAGTTTTTGTGCTGATACAATCATACCAACTGGAAAAGAAGCTAGCTCTTTTAAAGAGACTAAAGGCTGGTACGTTAATTGAGTCTCTATGGGCTCTCTCACATCGCTGTCCGAATCCTCATCACTACAATTAGTCAATACACTAAAAAATAACGATATGTATAAAAGATATTTAATAAATAGTATTAATTATTAATTTGAATTTGAATACTTAAATTGGGTCTCAATCGGAACATCAAACAACCCCTCAAGTTCATCTCTATTTTTTTGATAAAACTTAGTTTCTGGTGGTAGACTTAAATTAGTCCAAAAGTTTTGATCATAGTCCAATTTATATAACGTCATATCCTTTTGATTATATTCGTCGCCAGTTGATTTTGCAGTGTTGGAATTGTCATCTAAGTTCAAAACAAAAACTTCATGCCTGTAGGCTACTGGAACAAATGGCTTGAGTTTTTTTCCAGTTTGAATTGAAATTCTTTTTATATGTTCAGGCGTTTTTACATAGAATGTATACTCCCTTTTGTGGTAACTCAAATACAACTTATTTTGATTGGTATTTTTATAAACATAAATAGCGTCCATAGATGAACCTTTTTTTGGTGTTTTAAACATATCTAATCTATAAATTTTGGACGTATTGAACCCAATATATAGAGTTATAAAATTTTCATTTTTATCAGTTCCTTTGATAACTACTATATCCTCTTCTCCGTAATTGGTATCCTCTATTTTTTTCCATTTATAGGATCCCAACGAGATCCCCTTTCGCAGCGGATTATTCCACTCCATGTACTGTAATGAGTGCTTATTTTGAAGGTTTTTCACAAATCTATAATCAGAAGAGGTACGGTTGTGGCGGATCTTAAACCCATGCATATCGGACGAAGGCCCACGATCAACAACGTCAATAAACTGTTCAATAAAAAAACGACAAATTTTATCTTCTACAGACCAACGGCGGTATAACATCCCAAGTGTATGTTTACTACTTAGCGTGTTTGACTTAAGCTTTTTAAGCGCATTTTTCACAATCGTTCTAGAACTTTTAACAGACACTTCTTTTAACTCTGTTATTTTTTCTTTTAAAATGATTTTTTTATCTGTTAATTCAATAAAATCCTTAACCTTAATTTTGAACATCTCATAGCCAATAGACGAGATCTCGAGCGTATCCATTAACTCATTATTGGATACTAAGAAATTAAAACTTCCTTCCTCAGTTGAACTAGCCCCTATGTTCTTTTTTAAAATACCAATAGAAGTGTAAGGAATTGGAT
>OJHD01000204.1_pt1 | contig 12777 bp, 11 predicted proteins | sample 1594981 | NCBI WGS metagenome assembly OJHD01 (sample SAMN05416720, study PRJEB24817) | seawater metagenome | isolation source: Sea water | place: Canada:Atlantic | collected 2013-07 | reverse complement strand
ATTCGCCTTAGTCTCGTGGGCTCGGAGATGTGTATAAGAGACAGATATTTAACTAAACAAAATTGTAAACTTATTTAGGCAAACAATGATTAAAAAATTTGATAATATTAATAATGAGTTTTCTAAATCATTAAACGAAGAAATTGTTTACCGAGAAATGGTTAAAATTTTAAGTTCACATGAAATCAAAATTTATCAAGCAAGAGTTGATCGAGTAAATACAAGAATGCAGAGATATTTTAATTCAACACCTTTAAGAAATGTTTTTGCAAGAATTTGTAACTATGCTTTTACTGTTAACCAATTTTACACAATAACTTATGTCACCAAAGAGCTAAGAAGTACTCGACAGGCTATAGCTACAATGGTTGATGAATGTGAAAGTGAAGGATGGTTGAACATTAAGAGAAAGCCCAATCGAGTAGAGTTTCAATCATCTAAGATACTTTATAATTCTTGGAAAGATTATGTTTATGCGAGAATAAACATAATGAATAGTGATGAACGAAATGAATGGATAAGCATGTTAACGCTTTATAAGTATTTAAAAAAAAACAAACAAAATAGTGTTAAGTCAGTTGATATTGATAAATAATTTTAGATTTTTATAGTCAATAAGTTCATAGTTTATCATCTAGGAGTTGAAAATATGATTATAAATAAACTGAAGAAGTTTATTGGTGTTGAAATTAATGATCTAGATATTACAAAAATTTTAGATATTGGAATTATTAACGAAATTTCAGAGTTACTATCTAAATTTTCAGTAGTAGTTATTAGAGATCAAAACATAACTAATGATCAACATATAAAATTTAGTGAGTGTTTTGGAAATTTAGAGCAAACTAAGGTAGGAACTGATGGCTCAGGGTCTAAATTAATAATACTACGTAATTTTGATGAAGATGGAAACATTGTGCCTCCTACTGATAGACAAAGATTAAATAATTTAGCTAATAAAGAATGGCATAGTGATAGTTCGTTTAAAAAAATTCCTTCAAAATTATCAATTCTATCTGCCAAAATGATACCTTCTAACGGAGGTGATACTGAATTTTTGTCAATGAGAGCAGCATATAATTCTTTACCTGAAAATTTAAAATTAAATATTGAAGATAAAGTTTGCTGGCATGATTATTCTCATGGAAGATTAAAAATAGATCCTAATTTAGTAACATCTGAAGAAAAAAAAGCATTACCTCCTGTTAAACAAAAATTAGTATTAAATAATAAAAAATACGGAAAATCTCTTTATCTAGGTGCCCATTGTAGTAAAATAGACGGAATGACAGAAAATGAAAGTCAGAATCTTTTGAAAGAAATTTATGAATTTGTTGATAATAAAAGTTTTGTTTATTCTCATGTCTGGAAACCATATGATTTAATAATGTGGGATAATAGATCAGTATTACATAGAGCAACTCCAATTAAAGGAAAAATAGAAAAAAGATTAATGGTAAGAACAACTATCGCTGGAGAGACTTCAACTTTAAATGATTAATAAGACTTGAGATGTTAATATGGAAAAATTTGATTATATAATAGTTGGATCTGGCTCTTCTGGATCTGTTATAGCAAATAGATTATCTGAAATTAATAATATTAATATTTGCGTTCTTGAAGCTGGAGGAACTAACCAGCATCCATTTATAAAAATGCCGGCAGGTTTTATAAAAACAATAAATGATAAAAGATTTAATTGGTGTTTTAAAACAGAAGCAAGCCAAGGAGTAAATAACAGAGAAATTTTTTTCCCTAGAGGAAAAGGTTTTGGAGGCTCAAGTTCTATTAATGGTCATTTATATGTTAGAGGTCAACCAGATGATTATAATCAATGGGCACAATTGGGTAATTTAGGATGGGGGTATGATGATATACTTCCATACTTTAAAAAATCAGAATATAGAGCTGATGGGAATGATGAGTATAGAGGTAAAGATGGGCCTTTATTTGTTACTGACATTGTTGAAAAACATCCTATATGTGAAGAATTTATTAAAGGCTCAAAAGAGCTAGGGATAGCTCTTCAACAAGATTATAATTCAGGCAATCAAGAGGGTATTTTTTATTATCAACGCACTATTAAAAATGGCATGAGGTTTAGTGCATCCGATGCCTTTTTAAAACCAGCTTTGAAAAGAAAAAATTTAGAAATCCATAGTAATACTATGGTTTTAAATATTATTTTTGAAAATAAAAAAGCTATAGGCTTAGTTTGTAAAAAGAATAATAAGATATTTAAAATTTTTGCAGAGAAAGAAATCATCTTATGCGCAGGGGCAATTGGAACTCCTCATCTGCTTCAAGTGTCAGGAGTTGGTAATCCAGAGCATTTAAAAAATATTGGGGTATCAGTTGTACATGAAAACAAAAATATTGGTGAAGGGCTTCAGGATCACTATGCTGTAAGAGTTTCAAATAGTATTAATAAACCAGTTTCTTTAAATGAAAGAGCACGTGGTTATAAATTAGCATTAGAAATAATGAAATGGTTTATTTTAAAAAAAGGATTAATTTCTTATAGCCCAGCTCATGTAGGAGCATTTTTAAAATCTTCTCCTGAGATAGATTTGCCTGATTTACAGTTTGTATTTACACCCGCTTCCTATACTGAAGGTATGATAGGAAAGCTACAAAATACACCAGGCATTACTTGCGGTGTCTGGCAATCTAGGCCTCATAGTAGAGGGTATGTAAAAGCTATATCAAATGATATTAATGCTCCTCCTTTAATTCAACCTAACTATCTTAAAGAACAAATTGATCAAGATCTTATGATAGAAGGTGTTAAAAGATGTAGAGCGCTTTTAAAAACATCAAATATTAATGAAATATCTTTAAGAGAAAATCTTCCTGGAAAAGATATTAAAACTGATAAAGAAATTTTAGATTATATAAGAAATAATGGTGGCACGGTATATCATGCAATTGGAAGTTGTAGAATGGGAATAGATAATAATGCAGTTGTCAATTCAGAACTTAAAGTTAATGGTATTCAAAATTTAAGAATTGCTGATGCTTCAATTATGCCAACTATGCCATCTGGAAATACAAATGCTGCTACTATGATGATTGCTGAAAAAGCTTCAGATTTAATAAAAAAAGAAATGTAATTTGTTATTTATTTTTTTTTAAAAAATAAGAAATACTATTCATTTCATTATCTATGATATTTAATTCTGATAAGCTTTCTAGAGTATTATTTAAATATTCTTCACAACTTCCTAAAAAACCATGAGCTTTAGAAATTAAATCAGCTTTAATTTTAGGCGTGCTTTTAGGAAAATAATTTTTATGTTTTTTATCAGCGGTAAAAGCTAAAGATAAAACAGTTTTCTCGCTTTCAAGCTTAGTTTTTAAAAGTTTAGGCTTATAAGCTCCCGTTACCATTTCTCTTCTAAATAAAATATCTATGTTTTTAATAGCAGTATTTTTCTTTAATTTAAATGCTGATCCCTTGCATGATCCGCCTTTATCTAACCCCAACATTAATCCTGGATTTTCAAATGAGCCCCTGCCTAACTTAGTTTTCATACAAAAACTTCTATGGAAACCAAAGATTTTAGCAATACATTGTTTTTCATACTCTACAGTTGGATTCCACAATAATGATCCATATGCAAATATGTATATATCTTCGCCAATGCCATTGTCGGGTATAATTCTTCTTCTTTCTCTAACTAGATCTTCATCTGATAGAACTTTATCACTTCCTGGAATATTTCTAATGGTTTCTCCAAGATGTCCCTGAGATATATTTTCTCTTGTAAGCTTAATTAAACCATCATTAATTTTTTTTGTAGTAGACATTATTAATCGCTTTTTGAAGTAATAACTCTATGTGGGTAAGGTATTTCAATACCTGCTTTATCTAATGCAGGCTTTAATCGTTTCATTAAGTCAGAATATAATGCATACCAATCTTTAGTATGAGCATATAACCTAAGTCTAACTACAATTGAGCTGTCATCATATTTTATAACAAGGAACTGTGGAGCTTTTGGATCATTTAAAACTCTTTCATCTTCTCCAAGTTGTAACAAAACTTTAGAAGCTAATTCTAAATCTGTGTCATAATGTATACCTATATCTACATCTATACGCCTCGTTTTATAATGTGAATGATTAGAAATTGTACTATTCCAAATGCTGGAATTAGGAATAGAAACATATACGTTATCAAATGTATTAATAATTGTTGTGAATAGACCTACCTCTTTTATAGTTCCAGAAACACCACCAGTTTCCACCCAATCTCCAGTTGTAAAAGGTCTTAGTAGTAACAGCATTACCCCAGCAGCAACATTTGATAAAGTTCCTTGCAGAGCTAGACCAATTGCTAAACCAGCAGCACCTAAGACTGCAATTATAGAAGTAGTTTGAACGCCAAATTGTCCTAGAACAGCTATTAACGTAATTATAATAATGCCGTATCTTATAATGTTACCAATTATTGGGACTATTAAAGGATCAATTTTGTTCAATAAACTTAAGTTCTTTTTTGCAAGACCACTAAGTTTGCCAGCAAAGTAAAATCCAAATATAAGAATAATCGTTGCACCAAGAACTTGGCCTGCATATGTAACAAAAATATGAATTGAGCTATCTATTAGGTTTGAAATAATTTCAAAGTCTATATTCATTTTTTCATTCATTAACTTAAACTCCGATTACGCAATAAAAAATATTTTTTATTATTTATATTTCTTATTTTATACATTTTTATATTTTCTTAATACAAAAATATGATTATTTTTTTAAATTGTACTATTTTGATTAAATTAATCACATATGAACTTGAGTTTAAATTCCTAAAGAGGGTATAAGGTTTTTATGAAAACTATAAATTGGAAATATGGTGACAATGTATCTCAAATTGGTGAAGATATTATTATAGCTATTGGAAATTTTGATGGCGTTCATCTAGGGCATGCAAGACTTTTAGAGGCAGCTAAATTAAAAGCCAAAGAAAATAATTTATCTTTTGGTGTTGTTACATTTTCTCCGCATCCAAGAGAATTTTTTAGTTCCAAAAACTCTTCGTTTAAACTGTTAGATGATCAAGAAAAAAAATATCAATTATCTAAGCTTGGTGTTGATTATTTAATAATAATAGAATTTAACGAGCAATTAAAAAATTTAAGTCCAAATGAATTTTTATCGAATGTTTTATCAAAAGCTTTTTGTGTTAAAAAAATGTTTGCAGGTGTAAATTTTAAGTTTGGTAAAAATAGAGAAGGCAATATAGATATTGGAAAAGACCTTGGTAAGGAAATCGGATTAGAGGTTTATGGAATTGACTTAGTTCAAGTCAAAAAAATTAAAAATAGTAATGATCTTCAAGATGAAATTATCAGCTCCCAAGTAATTAGAAGCTTAATCAAAGCTGGGGAATTAAATGGTGTAAAAAAACTTTTAGGAAGAAATTGGTGTGTTACTGGAACAGTTATTCTTGGTAAACAAAAAGGAAGAGATTTAGGATTTCCAACGGCAAATGTTGACATGGAATATTTTTTAAAGCCACCTTTAGGTGTTTATGTCACAAGATTGAAAGTCATAACAGGTACTAATATTGATAAGGAAATAGAATGGCTACCATCTATTTCCAACATCGGAACAAGGCCAACGGTATCAGGTAATTCTATAAATATAGAAACTCATATTATAGATTTTAAAAATAACAATACTGATACAAATCTTTATGGTAAAAGAGTAAAAGTTGAATTATTGAATTTTATAAGAGAAGAAAAGAAATTTAACTCTTTAAATGAATTAAAAGAACAAATAGCAATTGATACTAATAAGGCATGTGAATTCCATAAATTAAAATAATTTATTTAATAAAGCTTCCCTAATAATAAGCTTGATAATGATTATTTGATAACAAAGAGAAGAATTAATGACTAATTATAAAGATACCGTATATTTGCCAAAAACAGATTTTTCTATGAGAGCTGGTCTGCCCGTTAAAGAGCCTCAAATATTAAAGTTATGGAAAGAAACAGAATTATATAAAAAATTAAGAGAGCAAAGAAAAAATTCCGAACCTTTTATTCTTCATGATGGACCTCCTTATGCTAATGGAAATTTACATATAGGACATGCACTTAATAAAATTTTAAAGGATGTAATTAATCGCTCGCAATCGATGCTAGGAAAAAATGCCAATTACGTCCCTGGATGGGATTGTCATGGATTACCAATCGAGTGGAAGATAGAAGAAAATTATAGAAAAAAGAAAAAAAATAAAGACGATATTCCAGTTGTTGAATTCAGAAAAGAGTGTAGAGATTTTGCTCAAAATTGGATGGACATTCAATCTGAAGAATTTCAAAGATTAGGTATATATGGTGATTGGGAAAATCCATATGCCACTATGAAATATGAATCTGAGGCAATTATCATGTCTGAAATTGGAAAATTTCTGATGGATGGAAGCTTATATCGGGGCGTAAAGCCAGTTATGTGGTCGCCTGTTGAAAAAACAGCTCTTGCTGAGGCTGAAATAGAATATCATGATCACACAAGTACTACTATATTTGCTAGATTTTCAATTATTCAAACTAAATTAGAAGCTTTAAAAGGTTTTGAAATTATAATATGGACAACAACCCCATGGACAATGCCTGGAAATAGGGCTGTAGCTTATGGTAACGATATTGATTATTCACTAGTTAAAATTAAAAAAGTTCAAGATCTCTCATTAGCAAAAATTGGAGACCAGATTGTTGTAGCTTCTAAATTACTAGAAAATGTTGCTAAAGAATTGTTAGTTGAAGAATTTGAAGTGGTAGGTGACTTGAAGGGTGAAGAGCTGGAAGGTATTATATTAGCTCATCCACTTAGAGGATTTGGATATGATTATGATGTTGTTTTACTAGAAGCCGATTTTGTAACAACAGATCAAGGAACTGGATTTGTTCACATTGCTCCTGGTCATGGGGCAGATGATTTTGAACTTGGTAAAAAGAATAACTTGCCTATACCTGAAACAGTTTCTGATAACGGAATTTTAGACCCGGATTTACCACTTTTAGGTGGACTTAGAGTACTAAAGGATAATGAGAAAATTGCAGATATCATGTCTGAACATGGTGGGTTAATAGGAAGAGGTTCTTTAAATCATTCCTATCCACATAGTTGGAGATCAAAGGCACCACTAGTTTTTAGAACAACTCCACAATGGTTTATTTCAATGGAAACTAATAATTTAAGGAGTACTGCTCTTAAATCACTTAAAGAAACTGCTTTTTTCCCTCCACAAGGTGTAAACCGTATAACAAAAATGATTGAAGACAGACCTGACTGGTGTATTTCTCGTCAAAGAGCGTGGGGTGTTCCATTAGGTATTTTTGTTAATAAAAAAACACAAGAGCCACTTAGAGATCAAGAGGTTATAGATAGGGTTGTGGAAGCCTTTAGAATTGAAGGGGCTGATGCTTGGTTTCAAAAGCCAGCTGAATTTTTTCTTGGATCAAAATATAATCCTGATGAATATGAAGCAGTAACGGATATAGCTGATGTATGGTTTGATTCAGGCTCTACTCACGCCTTTGTATTAGAGGAGAGAGAGGATTTATTTTGGCCTGCCTCATTATATTTAGAAGGGACAGATCAACACAGAGGTTGGTTTCATTCTTCGTTACTTGAAAGCTGTGGAACTAGAGGAAGAGCTCCATATGATGCAGTTTTAACTCATGGCTTTGTTCTCGATCAACAAGGTCGTAAAATGTCCAAATCTCTTGGCAATATCACTGCACCACAATCAGTTATAAATGAATTTGGCGCAGATGTTCTTCGTCTGTGGGTTGTTGGATCTGACTATTATGATGATTTAAGAATAGGAAAAGAAATTCTTGTAAGGCATTCAGATCACTATAGGAGATTAAGAAATACTCTTAGGTATCTCTTAGGCGGGCTAAATGGATTTGAAGAAAAAGAAAAGATTGAATTTCATCAAATGCCAGAATTAGAACAATGGGTTTTGCATAGAGTTGCGGAATTAAGTGTCAAGATAGAGGAAAATACAAAGAAATTTAATTTACATGATATTTACACAGATATTCATAATTTTTGTGCAGTTGATTTATCTGCATTTTATTTTGATATTAGAAAAGACACTTTATATTGTGAAGAACTGGATGGTAAAGAAAGAAGAGCGTGTAGAACTGTAATGGATATTCTATTCAATTCATTAACAACTTGGCTAGCTCCAATTTTATGTTTTACATCTGAAGAAGCTTGGCAAAGTAGGTATAATGATCCAGAAAATTCAGTTCATCTTCAGACTTACTATAAACCAGAGAAAATTTGGTTTAATCAATTAATTGGAAAAAGATGGACTAATATTAGAGAACTTAGATCAATTGTTACAACCGCTATTGAAGAAAAGCGAAAAGAAGGATTACTTGGTTCAAGTTTACAAGCAAAGGTTATTATTCATACAGACGAGAATACTTTTAATGAACTAATAAATTTAAACTTACCTGATTTATTTATTTGTTCAGATGTTGATATGCAATTAAATAAAACCAAGAAAGATATATTTGATGTAAAGGTTGAACTTGCATCAGGCGGAAAATGTTTAAGGTGTTGGAAAGTTGTTCAAGAAGTGAATGATAATGCTGAGATATGTAACAGATGTAAAAGCGTTATTAAAAGTTAATTAAATGAAAAAAAATATTGGTGTACTCAATCTTATTCTAATTTTTATTGTATTTATTGTTCTTGATCAATTAACTAAACAATGGGCGATAGAAAATCTATTTATTGAGTTTAAATCGATTGAAGTAACATCTTTTTTATCTATGACTCCAGTTTGGAATAAAGGAATTTCATTTGGATTTTTTCAAGATTCAGGAGAATTAGGTCGCTATGGATTTACTGCGTTTGCTTTTATTATGGGCGCATGGCTAATATGGTCTTCTTTTAAGTTGCCAAGATATTCATCTTTCGGTTTTATGTTGATATCAAGTGGTGCTATAGGAAACGCTATTGATAGGATAATATATGGAAAGGTAGTAGATTTTATCGATTTTCATATAAATGATTTCCACTGGCCAGCATTTAACCTTGCTGATACAATAATATTTATAGGTGCATCGTTGTTTCTTTTTAATCAATTTTTTTCTATCGAAGGTTCATACTATGAAAAATAAGTTAGCTAAGATTTTTATTATATTACTTCCTACAGTTCTATCTGTATCTAGTTGTACAGATTTAAGAGTAGCTCTAGGCAAGGAAAAAGCAGTCCCTGATGAATTTTCTATTGGTTTGACGCCTTCACTTGTCGTTCCTCCTGGCTATGGAATAGATCCAGAAATGATAATAAGTAATAAAAAAAATAATATAGATCAAAATATTTCTCTTAATAAAACACTTAATATTAAGGACCAAAAAAATAAAAAATCTCCTAATAGTTTTATAAAATTATTTGAATCTGAAGATGTGCCAAAAGATATACGAAAAATAGTTGAAGAAGAAAATATAGGAATAGGAATTAGTGAACAAACTGGTATACAACAATTATTTGGAACAATCCCAGAGATTGGAGTTGTACTTGATACTAAAAAAGAAGCTTTAAGGATAAGAAATAATAAACTTTCAGGTAAGCCGATAAATGAAGAAGCTTCTCCTGCTATTGAAAAAAGTTCTGGTAAATCCATGCTCATAAAGTAACAAGGATTTAAAATGGAAATCAGACGACTTCCAGAAAACCTTATAAATCAAATCGCAGCAGGAGAAGTTGTAGAAAGACCTGCTTCAGCTTTAAAAGAGCTAGTTGAGAATTCAATTGATGCACAAGCTTCTCACATAGATATTATTATTAATGATGGAGGGAAGGATTTAATTTCTGTTTCCGATAATGGAATAGGAATTAATAAACATGAATTACCTCTGGCTGTTGAGAGGCATGCAACGTCTAAACTGCCTAGTGATGATCTTGTTATTATAGAACATCTTGGTTTTAGAGGAGAGGCTTTGCCATCGATTGCAGCGGTTAGCGAATTAAATATTCAGACAAGAATTAAAAATTCAAAAGACGCTTGGTCGATTGATGTTATTGCCGGTCAAGTTAAAGAGGTTTATCCATCTTCAAGGCAATCAGGTACTATAATAACAATAAGAAAATTATTTTATGCAACACCTGCTAGGCTAAAATTTTTAAAATCCTCTCAAGTAGAAAATAGCTATTGTCACCAAATAATTTTGAAGCAAGCCTTAGTTAATCCATTAATAGGCTTTAGATTACAAGCAAATGGTAAGGAATTACTGAACATTAGAGCCGAGACAAATCCAGAGAATGCAACTGCAAATAGAATTGCATCTATAATGGGCGTAGATTTTGTAAATGAGTCAATTAATATTAATAATACTAAAGTCATTAATGATAAAAAAAATGCAAAGTTACATGGTTTTATAGGTTTGCCAACCTTAAATAAATCAAACTATAGTCAAAACCACTTATTTGTTAATGGAAGAACTATACAAGATAGAAACTTGTCTGGTGCAATTAGAGCCGCTTATAGAGATACATTACCAAAAGGAAGGTTTCCTGTATTTTGCTTATTTATTGAGGTTCCTTCTGATTTTATAGACGTCAATGTTCATCCTGGAAAAACAGAAGTTAGATTTCAAGATAACGCTCTTATTAGAAGTTTAATTGTTGGATCAATTAGTAGAGAGTTAAGTTTTAACTTTACTCAAACTAGTCAAGAACTCTCTAAAGAAGCAATAAATCGTTTTGACAATCAATTTGTATCAAATAATAAAGACAATTTATTATCCCAGTCATTTTTAAAAAACATAAATATAAGCCCATCAATCAAGCCAGTTAGATCATCACAAGATGATGTTTCAGCTTTAATAAGAAATGATGCAAATATAGATATTAATCAGTCTAAAGATTATCCATTAGGAGTTGCATTAGCTCAATTTAATAAAAACTATATTATTTCAAGAAACTCAAATGGTATTGTAATAATAGATCAACATGCAGCACACGAAAGATTAGTTTTAGAAAAAATGAAAGCTGCTCGAGAAAATAAAAAAATTGAAAAACAAATGTTACTTCTTCCAGAAGTAATTAGTCTTGAGCCGATTTCCTTAGCCTTTATCAAAGAAAATATTTCATTATTAAATGAAATAGGGTTTGTAATAGAACCCTTTGGAGAAGGTATGATCATAGTTCGTGAGGTGCCATCTATAATAGGAAATGCTGACATAAAACAATTAATTACTGACTTGGGAGATGACTTGTCATCCACAGGTTTGCCTTCATCTTATCAAGCTAAAATAGATTTAATACTTGGAACAATTGCATGTCATAGATCAGTTAGATCAGGAAGAGCATTAAATCATGATGAGATGAACGTGTTATTAAGAGAAATGGAAAACACGCCAAATTCTGGCCAGTGTAATCATGGAAGACCTACATCCATAAGCCTTTCTTTAAAAGATATTGAGAAATTATTTAATAGAACTTAATTCCAATAATTTAATTATAGTTAATTTAGATTTACCATATGTTTTTGTTTCTAATATTTCAAAATCAGGCAAATCTAATATTTCATTTTTACTTGTTTCAGCAAAAATAACACTATCTGCATTAATAAGATTATGCTCTTTTAGGTTAATTAAACATTCTTGAATTATATTTGAGTTATATGGTGGATCTATAAATACTATATCAAAAACTAAATTTATATTTTTGAATGGCTTTCTGGCATCTGCTTTAATTATACGAATTAAAGTATCTTCTATATTTTGAGGTTTAATTTTTGAAATATTCTTTTTTACAATTTCAATTGCGTCTTGAGCCATATCTATTAAAAATAAATTACTTGCTCCTCTTGATAAAGCTTCAATTCCAAGAGCTCCAGTCCCAGTGCAAATATCAATTACATTAGCATTTAATATGTTGGTATTATATTTTTCAGAGCCAATTATTGAAAATAAAGATTCCCTTAATCTATCTGAAGTAGGTCTTATTTCATTATCTTTTGGAGAGTGAAGGTTTAGACCTTTGAATTTTCCACTGATTATTCTCATATATTTTACTAATCTTGTTTTATTTTAGGGCTTTCATCAAAGCTTGGTCTCTTAGGTTTAGATATTCCTAATTGATCATTTAAAACTCTTTGTTTTATTTCTTCTAATTCACCAGCGGGAAGGCTTTTAAGGTTAAATGGACCAAATGATATTCTAATTAAGCGATTTACCGAATAACCTAAATGGTTCATTACTTTTCTTACTTCTCTATTTTTTCCTTCACGAAAACTTAACGTTAGCCATGCGTTACTTCCTTGTTGTCTATCTAAAGTAGCATCTATTCTACCATATTTAATACCGTCAACAGTAACGCCATTCTTAAGAGGTTCAAGATCTTGCGGCATAACATAGCCATGAACCCTTACTCTATATTTTCTTAACCAACCCGTTGCAGGTAATTCAAGTTTTCTTGCTAAATCGCCATCATTTGTTAGTAAAATTAATCCTTCTGAATCCATATCTAATCTTCCAACAGATATTAATCTAATATTAATTTTAGATTTTAATTCATCAAAAATAGTTGGCCTACCTTCAGGATCATTGTTAGTTACTAAATATCCTCTTTCTTTATGATATATCCAAAGTTTAGTATTAACTTTTTCTGGAAGAAGCTCTCCATTGACTTCAATAATATCATCCTTGGTTACATTAATCCCACATTCGGTTAAAGTTTTATTATTTCTGTCTCTTATACACATCTGACGCTGCCGACGAATAGAGAGGTGT
>OJHD01000172.1_pt1 | contig 13813 bp, 7 predicted proteins | sample 1594981 | NCBI WGS metagenome assembly OJHD01 (sample SAMN05416720, study PRJEB24817) | seawater metagenome | isolation source: Sea water | place: Canada:Atlantic | collected 2013-07 | reverse complement strand
TCACATCTTATAAAAAATAGAATTTGAAACAGTATTTAAGTCAACTTAACGAAGCTCAATTAGCACCAACTTTACAAAAAGAGGGTCCTATGATTGTGATTGCAGGTGCAGGCTCTGGAAAAACTAGAGTACTCACCTATCGCATCGCTTATTTAATGAGTGAGGGTGTAGACCCCTTTAATATTTTATCTCTTACTTTTACAAATAAGGCCGCACGAGAAATGAAAATCCGTATTGCTTCTATTGTAGGAGATAGTGAAGCTAAAAACTTGTGGATGGGAACCTTTCACTCTGTGTTTGCTAAAATTTTACGTTTTGAAGCGGACAAGCTTGGGTATCCTTCAAATTTTACAATTTATGATACACAGGATTCTCAACGTTTGATTTCATCTATCATCAAAGAAAAAAAGTTAGATAAAGACATTTACAAATACAAGCAAGTACAGTCCAGAATATCCTCTTACAAAAATAGTTTAATTACCGTAAAAGCTTACTTTCAGAACCCTGATCTTAAGGAAGCCGATGTCATGTCCAAACGTCCAGAAATGGGAGAGATTTATAAAGAATATGTCTCTAGGTGCTTTAAGGCAGGCGCCATGGATTTTGACGACTTACTGCTTAAAACTAATGAATTACTAACGCGTTTTCCTGAAGTATTGGCAAAATATCAAGATCGATTCCGTTACATTCTAGTGGATGAGTATCAAGATACAAACCACTCGCAGTACTTAATCGTTAGAGCACTTTCAGATCGTTTTCAAAATATTTGTGTTGTGGGTGATGATGCACAAAGTATTTACGCCTTCCGTGGCGCAAATATTAACAATATTCTAAACTTTCAAAAAGATTACGAGGATGTGAAAATGTTTAGGCTGGAACAAAATTACCGCTCTACTAAAAACATTGTGAATGCTGCTAACTCAATTATTGAAAAAAACCAAACTAAACTAGATAAAGTGGTTTGGACTGCTAATGAGGTTGGAGAAAAAATCACCGTTAATCGTTCTTTAACTGATGGTGATGAAGGGCGTTATGTAGCAAGCTCCATTTTTGAAAACAAAATGCAAAACCAGGCTAAAAATGGTGATTTTGCAGTTTTATACCGTACCAATGCACAATCAAGATCTATTGAAGACGCTTTGCGAAAAAGAGGTCTTGAATACAGAATATATGGAGGTTTGTCATTCTATCAACGAAAAGAGATAAAGGATGTTCTCTCCTACTTGCGAATTATTATTAATCCTTCAGATGAAGAGGCTTTAAAGCGAATTATTAATTTTCCTGGGCGAGGCATTGGGCAAACAACAATTGAACGATTGATTGTCTCTGCAAACGAGTATGATAAATCTATTTTTGAGGTCCTTAAACATCTTCATGAGTTGCCTATTAACATAAACGGTGGGACTAAAACAAAACTCCAGAATTTTACAACCATGATTGAAAGTTTTCAAGTCATGAGTAAGACTGTTAATGCATTTGATTTGGCAGAACATGTATGCAAAGCGAGTGGATTGATACAAGAATTTAAGAAAGATGGTACTCCAGAAGGTATTACTCGATTAGAAAATATTGAGGAACTCCTTAATGGTATAAAAGATTTTGTAGAGGGACAACAGGAATTGGCAGACTCAACAGGCTCATTAGCTGAATTTTTAGAAGATGTAGCCCTGGCTACTGACTTAGACAATGAAGAAGGTGAAGACAGTGACAAAGTAGCACTAATGACCATTCACTTGGCAAAAGGACTTGAATTTGAATATGTTTATATCGTTGGCTTGGAAGAAAATTTATTTCCAAGTGCTATGAGTATGAATACGCGAAGTGAACTAGAGGAAGAAAGAAGATTATTTTATGTAGCACTAACGCGCGCAGAAAAACAAGCCTACCTCACCTATGCACTTTCTAGGTACCGTTGGGGAAAATTAGTGGATGCTGAACCCAGTCGTTTTATTGAAGAGATCGATGAGCAATATTTAGAAATTGTCACACCAAAAGAAGAACGGCGATTTAACCCAATGTTAAGTGCAGACATTTTTGGAGATGTGGAGCCCAATACGGTACGATATAAGAAACCAGCTTATCTAAAAGCAAAACCTAAAGTAAAAGAGCCTTTTAAAATCACAGCACCAAAAAACTTAAAGAAGGTAAGTGACACTAAAAACACCACAAACTTATTTGACAACAAGTTAATCGTTGGAGACGTGGTTAATCATCAAAGATTTGGAAAAGGAAATGTACTAAACATTGAAGGAAAAGGGGCGGATTTAAAAGCCGAAATTAAATTTGAAAATGGCGGATCTAAAAAGTTGTTACTGCGATTTGCCAAGCTTGAAATCATTTCGTAAACAAAATAAAGACAATGGCCGAACTGCTCAAAATATTTCCTGAAAATCCAAACCCAAAAGCAATAAAAAAAGTAATTGAGGTGCTTAAAAAAGGGGGGGTTATCATTTATCCTACTGATACTGTTTATGGACTAGGATGTGATATCACAAATTTAAAAGCACTTGAAAGAATAGCAAAAATAAAAGGGATAAAACTAGAGCGTTCTAACTTTTCATTCATCTGTCAGGATTTAAGTAATTTAAGTGATTATGTCACTCAAATAGACAACTCTACATTTAAACTTCTTAAACGAACTCTTCCTGGCCCCTATACTTTTATATTGCCGGGTGCAAGTACACTACCCCATCCATTCAAAAAAAAGAAGACTGTAGGAATTCGCATTCCTGATAACACGATAGCTTTAGAAATTGTTAAAAGTTTGGGAAACCCAATTGTATCCACATCAATACATGATGAAGATGAGTTATTAGAATATACCACAGACCCAGAACTGATATTTGAAAAATGGAGTTCTAAAGTTGATTTGGTAATTGACGGCGGTTATGGCGATAACACTCCGTCAACAGTCGTAGAAGTTAAAGATTCTGAAATCACTATTTTGAGAGAAGGCAAAGGAACTATTGATATATTTTAAATAGATAAAAAGAGATTATAGAACTGATTTATGAGCAAGTTTGATGAATTTATAGAAGTAAAAGGAGCACGTGTACATAATCTAAAAGATATAGACGTAAAGATCCCCAGAGATAAGTTGGTAGTCATCACTGGAATGTCTGGAAGCGGAAAATCCTCCTTAGCATTTGATACTATTTATGCAGAAGGTCAGCGCCGCTATATTGAGACATTTTCAGCTTATGCACGTCAGTTTTTAGGGAGTTTAGAGCGTCCGGATGTCGATAAAATTGATGGGCTTTCTCCAGTAATTGCTATTGAACAAAAAACAACTAGCAAATCTCCAAGATCCACAGTCGGAACAATTACCGAAATTTATGATTTCTTAAGATTGTTATATGCGCGTGCTGCAGATGCTTATAGCTATAACACCAGTGAAAAAATGGTGAGCTATAACGATCTTCAAATAAAAGATCTGATTCTTGAATCTTTTAACGGGAAACGCCTTTCAATATTATCTCCTGTAATTCGTTCTAGAAAAGGACACTACAGAGAATTATTCGAACAAATTGCTAAGCAAGGATTTGTAAAGGTCAGAACAGATGGTGTTATAGTTGACATTTCAAAAGGAATGAAGCTTGATCGCTATAAAATGCATGATATCGAGATTGTTATTGACAGACTTAAAATTGATGAAACCAGCGCCTCTACAAGCAGACTAAACGAAAGTATTAATACAGCCATGTACCACGGAGAAAATGTACTTATGGTAATTGAAGAAGAGAGTAAAGAAGTGCGCTATTTTAGTCGAAACTTAATGTGTCCAACTTCTGGAATATCTTACCCAAACCCAGAACCAAATAATTTCTCATTTAATTCTCCAAAAGGCGCCTGTTTGGACTGTAGCGGTATTGGAACCTTATACAAGGTAAATGCGTCTAAAATAATTCCTGACCCCTCTTTATCTATTAAAAATGGAGGGCTAGCTCCACAAGGCACCCAAAAAGACTCTTGGATTTTTAAGCAATTAGAGCTCATTGCTCAACGTTATAACTTTAAACTAACAGACCCCATTTCAAAAATATCAAAAGAAGCTTTAGATATTATATTATATGGCGGAAAAGATAAATTTTCAGTAGATAGTAAAACCTTAGGAGTCTCTAGAAACTATAATATAGATTTTGAGGGAATTGCTAATTTCATCGAAAGTCAGTATAAGAATTCAGACTCTACTTCCATTAAACGATGGGCAAAAGCATACATGGATAAAATTAAATGTCCTAGCTGTAAAGGCTCTCGATTAAAAAAAGAATCCTTATTCTTTAAAATTAACGACAAGAATATTTCAGAACTTTCTGATATGGATATTGTAGATCTTGTGGAATGGTTTAAGAAACTCCCTAAGTATTTATCTAAAAGCCAGACTATAATTTCAAAAGAAATACTAAAAGAAATTTCTACGCGATTACAATTTCTTTTAGACGTTGGGCTTGATTATTTGTCTATAAGTAGAAGCTCAAAGTCACTTTCGGGTGGAGAAGCGCAGCGCATACGTTTAGCCACACAAATTGGTTCTCAGTTGGTGGGTGTATTGTATATCCTAGATGAACCAAGTATAGGCTTACACCAAAGAGATAATGAAAAACTAATAAAATCTCTAATAACATTGAGAGATGTTGGTAACTCTGTAATTGTTGTAGAACATGACAAAGATATGATTGAACAAGCAGATCATGTAATTGATATTGGCCCTATGGCTGGAAAACATGGAGGTGAGATTATCAGTCAAGGAACCCCAAAAGATATATTAAATAGTGGCACCATGACTGCAGACTATTTGAGTGGAATTAGAGAAATTGAAGTCCCAAAAAATCGAAGAACTGGAAACGGGAAGTTCTTAGAGCTAAAAGGATGTACAGGAAATAATTTAAAAAATGTTTCTATAAAACTTCCATTGGCACAAATGATTGGAGTCACCGGAGTTTCAGGAAGTGGGAAATCTACTTTAATAAATGAAACACTGTATCCAATCCTAAACAACTATTATTTTCATGGGGTCATGGAGCCAATGCCTTATAAATCAATTAAAGGGTTAGACAACTTAGACAAGGTTATTGACATCAACCAATCCCCAATTGGACGTACCCCAAGAAGTAATCCAGCAACTTACACCGGAGTTTTTGGGGAAATAAGAGCTTTATATGCTAAAATACCTGAAGCAATGATACGGGGCTATAAATTAGGTCGGTTTAGTTTTAATGTAGTTGGTGGGCGTTGTGAAACCTGTAGAGGGGGTGGTATGAGAGTGATAGAAATGAACTTCCTTCCTGATGTATATGTGGAATGCGAGACCTGTCAAGGAAAACGCTTTAATAGAGAAACTCTTGAAATTCGTTACAAAGGAAAATCTATTAGTGATGTTCTAAACATGACGATTGAAGAATCCGTTGATTTCTTTGAGCATATTCCTAAAATTTACAGAAAATTAAAAACCATAAAAGAAGTTGGATTAGGCTATATTACTTTGGGGCAGCAAAGCACCACTTTATCAGGTGGAGAAGCACAACGGATCAAATTAGCTTCAGAGCTAAGTAAGCGTGATACTGGAAATACCATATATATTTTGGATGAGCCAACAACTGGACTTCATTTTGAAGACATTAGGGTTTTAATGGATGTATTAAATAAGTTAGTTGATAAGGGAAATACTGTGCTTATAATTGAACATAACCTAGATGTAATTAAAACAGTTGATTACATCTTAGATATAGGTCCTGAAGGAGGGAATGGAGGTGGCAAGGTAATTGCACAAGGAACTCCAGAAGTAATAATAAAAAACAAGTTAAGCCATACAGCACGGTTTTTAAAAAAAGAACTAACTTAGTAATAACTTAAATCTAAAATTATGGGACCAGAAAAGAAACACAAAGGGTGGAATGAGATAAAAACGAATGATTCTTGGGCGATTTTCAAAATCATGGGAGAGTTTGTGAATGGATTTGAGAAAATGAGTAAAATTGGACCATGTGTCTCTATTTTTGGATCTGCAAGGACCAAACCAGAAGATGATTATTACAAACTATCTACTGAAGTTGCGACGTCCATTGTAAAAGCTGGATACGGCGTTATTACAGGGGGTGGACCCGGAATAATGGAAGCAGGAAATAAAGGGGCTCATTTGGCTGGTGGAACTTCCGTAGGATTGAATATTGAATTGCCTTTTGAACAGCACAACAATCCGTACATTGATTCCGATAAGAGTTTAGATTTTGATTATTTCTTTGTTAGAAAAGTGATGTTTTTAAAATACTCTCAAGGAATTGTTGTAATGCCTGGTGGTTTTGGAACCTTAGACGAACTGTTTGAAGCGATTACATTAATACAAACTCACAAAATTGAAAAATTCCCTGTTATATTGGTTGGGAAAACATTTTGGAGTGGTTTAATGGAATGGATAAAATCTACCTTGTTAGAGCGATTTGAAACAATAAGTGCTAAAGATCTAGACCTAATTCATTTGGTAGATTCATCTGATGAAGTAATCGAAATACTAGACACTTTCTATAAAGAATACCAATTGAGCCCTAATTTTTAATTCCTAACTAATATTTTCTAGATTAATAACTACTGAATATTTTAAAGCCTTTAAGCCTCAAATTGTTGAAAAAACTCTCCTTAAATCTTATGATTATATTTTGTTTTATGACTGTCAGCAGTCAAAATGAAATACAAATTCAGGGATTCTTAAATATAGAAAGTAATACGATCTTAATTAAACAAAAGATAACGTATTATAATAATTCTAACTCCTCATTAAGTCAATTATACTTTAATGATTGGGGGTCTAGTTTTAGCAACCCAGATTCCCCACTTTCTAAAAGATTTGTTGAAGAGTATGATGGGTCTTTACTAAATCCTAGAAAAAAAAATAGAGGCTTTACAACAATTCATTCTGTAGAAAATGAGAAACAAAAAGCCCTATCCTATTCTTACATTGAAAATCAATGTGATTTATTTAAAATTGAGCTTACAACTGATTTATTACCTTTTACATCTACTACCATTTTTATTGAATACACGCTACAAATTCAAAGCGATCGATTTACTAAGTACGGAGTTACAAAAAAGGGAGACTATTTTTTAAATTACTGGTATATAACCCCAGCTGTTTTTGAGGATTCTGAATGGAAACTATTTAGCAATAAAAATCTTGATGATTATTACACCCCTAAATCTAAGTTGAAGCTAACCCTAGAAATCCCACATAATTACAGTGCTTCTTCCGAGTTAAATTTAAATAATGTTGTTAATAAATCAAACACACATGTATTTACGTTTGAAGGAAGTGATAGAGTAGATACTAGACTTAATATTTCCACAGCTCCTTTTTTTAAATTTAAAATTGGGGACTTAAATATAATAAGTAATAATATAGATGCAGATGAATCATTAAATCAGCAAATTAATTCATTTAAAAAAATAGTAGGTTTTTTAAATGACCGACTAGGTGTTTATCCACATGAAAACTTAATGATTTCGAAAGTGGATTTAAAAAAACATCCTATATATGGTTTAAATTTACTTCCAGGTTTTCTTAGTCCATTTTCAAAAGAGTTTGAATATGAGTTAACCGTCGCCAAAAACTTAATTAGACTTTACTTAGACCAGTATTTAAGAATGAATCCCAGAGAGGACTATTGGCTTAAATCAGGACTTGAAACAGTGTTATTAATGGATTTTGTTGATGTCTTTTACAAGGACCAGATGATGCTTGGGAAGCTTGCTAATATGTGGGGGATAAAGACTTATAATTTAGCAAAGTTAAAATATAATGAACAATACCAACTAACCTACTTATACATGGTTAGGACAGGAAGAGACCAAGCTTTAAACTTACACAAAGATGAATTATTAAAATTCAATGCTAACTTATCAACTAAATATAAAGCTGCTAAAGGATTGATTTTCCTAGAAGATCTTATGGAAGGATCAAGAATTGAAGATTGGATAAAAGAATTTGTAGTTGAAACTAAAAATGAATTCAAAACAACTAATGATTTTGAATCGTACATTAAGACAAAAACTAATAAAGATCTCAGTTGGTTTTTTGAGTCATTTATAACAAATACGCAACAAATAGATTACAAAATAACAAAACTTAAAAGCACCAAAGATTCTGTTTATTTTACAATTAAAAACAACAAAAAGGGACAAACTCCTGTGTCATTATTCACACTTAAAAACGGCAAGGTACTCACAAAAACATGGTTAACAGGAATCGGAAAAAAGAAAGATTTTGTAGTTGCTAATAATTTGGCGGATAAATATGTTTTAAACTATGATCAAAAAGTTCCAGAGTTTAATGTGAAAAATAACTGGAAATCAGTCAAAGGAAGTGCATTGTTTAATAGACCTTTTAAGCTGAGGCTTATTAAGGATTATGTATCTCCCTATAATAACCAACTTTACTTTTTGCCAACTCTTGAATATCGTAACATTTATGATGGTCTTAATTTGGGATTAAATATTAATAATAGTGGTATTTTGAAAAAACCATTTACTTTTGGAGTTGCCCCTAACTACAGTGTTAACTCTAAAACACTAACAGGATTTACTAAATTTGAATATAACACCTATTTTCAAGATCAAAATCTTTACAATATTGAATTTGGCTTATTTATGTCACGCTCAAGTTTTGCTGAGGATTCATTTGTAAGAAGAACCCTACCTTACTTATCTTTTAATTTTAAAGATGCTACAAACTTAAGATCAAATAAGTTTGAAAGTCTAAATTTGAGATATGTTGGTATAGACAAGGATTATGTAGAGACTTTTGGAAATGAAATGGCGCTCCCTTCCTACGGAGTATTCAATATAAGATATCTAAATTCTAACATAGGATATAAAAAACATTACAGCTGGTTTTTAGATACACAATTTTCAAATGAATTTGGTAAGGTAGCCTTTAACTATGAAATCAGAAAACGAACGAATAAAAATAGCTTTTATAATCTAAGGCTTTTTGCTGGTTCTTTTTTGTATTCAAAAATTGATACCAATCAAACATACTTTGATTTTGCTTTAGATAGACCAACAGATTATTTGTTCGAATATAATTATCTTGGACAATTTGAATCATCAGGAATATTTAGTCAACAAATTATAATTGCAGATGGTGGATTCAAATCCCGTCTAGAGACTTATTATGCTAACCAATGGATAACCACATTAAATGCCAGCGCTTCTATTTGGAAATACGTCCAAACCTACGGCGATGTTGGATTTATAAAAAACAAAGGCAAAGGCGCTGAATTTGTTTATGATTCAGGAATACGCCTAAATCTAATTACAAACTATTTTGAAATTTTCTTTCCTGTTTACTCCAACTTAGGATGGGAAATAGCTGCTCCTGAGTACAGTCAAAAAATCAGATTTATATTTACAGCTGACCCAACAGCTCTTTTTGGCTTATTTAGAAGGGAATGGTATTGAATATTGATTTAAATTTACTTAAATCAATTAATAAATACACATTCAGCAATATTTAAGCTTTTGTACATGCTTATTTTATTAATATCTCAATTAATTATCAATCCAAAGGATAGGTCAAAAGCTTGAAATATTTTATATTTGTAGCTTATTAGAATTTTCCGAAATGCTTATCAAAAACGACCCAACCAAAGATATAACTTTTGAAGACTTCAAAGCTGATGTCTTAAACGATTACAAGATTGCCTATACTAGTAGAGAATGTAGTCTTCTAGGTCGGCGTGAAGTATTGACTGGAAAAGCGAAGTTTGGGATTTTTGGAGATGGTAAAGAACTGCCTCAAATTGCTTGGGCAAAAGCATTTCATAAAGGAGATTTCAGATCTGGTTATTACAGAGATCAAACCTTTATGATGGCCATCGGAAAACTAACTATAGAACAGTTTTTTGCGGGCTTGTACGCACATACTGATATTGCTCATGACCCCATGAGTGCAGGTAGGCAAATGGGTGGTCATTTTACAACTCACTCATTAGACGAGAATTTTAACTGGAAAAACCTGACCGAACAATATAATTCAAGTTCAGATATTTCTCCAACAGGAGCACAAATGCCTAGGCTGCTTGGTCTGGCGCAAGCTTCAAAAATATACCGTAAATTAGAGGGGTTCAACGCTAAAAAATTCTCAAAATCTGGAAATGAAGTTGCTTGGGGAACCATTGGAAATGCGAGTACTAGTGAAGGGGTTTTCTTTGAAACAATAAATGCGGCTGGAGTTCTACAAGTTCCCATGGTGATTAGTATTTGGGATGATGAATATGGGATTTCTGTACACGCAAAACATCAGACTACAAAAGAAAATATCTCAGAAATATTAAAAGGGTTTCAAAGAGACTCTGATAGTGATGGCTACGAGATATTAAAGGTTCACGGATGGGATTATGTTGAACTAATTAATGCTTATCAAAAAGCAAGTGAAATTGCAAGAAATGAACATGTTCCAGTAATGATACATGTCAATGAATTAACTCAACCTCAAGGGCATTCAACTTCGGGGTCTCATGAAAGATATAAAACTCCCGAGAGATTAAAATGGGAACAATCTAATGATTGTAACACGAAATTTAGAGAATGGATTATATCCAATGAAGTCGCTACAGATGAAAATATTACATCTATAGAACGTGACATAAAGAAACGTGTTAAGGAAGGAAAGATAAAAGCATGGAAAGATTTTTGTGCCCCTATTAAGTCAGAAAAACAAGAAGTTATTCAATTAATGAAGTCTGCTGCAGATACTTCTTCTCAAAGCGTTTTTATTCAAAAGATAATAAAACAACTGGAAAGTATCAATGAGCCCTTACGGAATGATATTCTTAGTAGATCTCGTAATATATTAAAATATTTAATTCACGAAGATAGTTCTGCTAAAAGCCAGCTTATCAATTGGGTTAATTCTTATTTCAAAGAAATTCAACCTAAATACAGTACTTTATTGTACAGCGAATCAGAATCCAGAGCAACTAACATAGCGGAAGTACTTCCAGTATTTGACTCAAAGTCTAAACTTGTTGATGGTCGAGTCATTTTAAGAGATAACTTCGATAAAATATTAAGTAATAAACCCGAAGTTTTAATTTTTGGTGAAGATACCGGAACTATTGGAGATGTCAATCAAGGATTGGAAGGTCTTCAGGAAAAATTTGGAGAATCAAGAGTTTCTGATACAGGAATACGAGAAACTACTATAATTGGTCAAGGGATTGGTTTGGCTTTGCGAGGACTAAGACCTATCGCGGAAATTCAATATCTTGATTACATGGTATATGCACTTCAAATCATTAGTGATGATTTGTCAACACTGCATTATAGAACTTTTGGAAAACAAAAAGCACCAATGATTATTAGAACTCGTGGGCACCGCTTAGAAGGTATTTGGCATTCCGGTTCACAATTAGGTGGTATATTAAACTTAATTAGAGGTGTTTATGTATTAGTACCTAGAAACATGACAAAAGCAGCTGGTTTTTATAATACACTGTTAGAAAGTGATCAGCCTGCAATGGTCGTAGAATGCTTAAACGGCTACAGATTAAAAGAAAAAGAGCCTTCAAATTTAGGGGAATTTAGAACACCAGTTGGAATTGTAGAAACTATTAAGCAGGGAGCTGACCTAACAATTGTATCCTATGGCTCAACTCTTCGGATTATAGAAAAAGCAGCTAAAGAGTTGCAAGAAGTAGATATTGATGTTGAGATTATTGATATTCAATCTCTGATACCATTTGATCTTAATAAGGATATTTCTAAAAGTGTTGAGAAAACAAATAGACTTCTTATTATTGACGAAGATATTCCAGGTGCTGCTTCGGCTTATATACTAAATGAGATTCTACAAAATCAGAACGTATATGAACACTTAGATAGCAAACCACAACTATTAACCGCTAAAGAACACCGCCCTGCTTATGGGAGTGATGGAGACTACTTTAGTAAACCGTCATCAGAGGATGTTTTTGAAACTGTTTACAACATGTTTCATGAAGTGGACCCTACCTCCTATCCAAAATTAAGATAACAACTTAGCAAGTAGCAAAACAACTTGCAAAATTTTATTTAAAATCGTAACATTACCTACTCAAATAACTGATACTCTTTTCTATGCAAAGTCACGATACTACTTCAAAAAAAAACAGCCCAATTAAAAACATTATAGAGCTGACTATCTGGGAAGCTCTTATTCCTGTGTTTGCACTGGTAGCTATGTTATTTTACAATGTGTTTTATGTCTTTGGAGATGATGCTTTAAGTGGCAGTAACCAGTTTTTATTACTTTTAGGAGCAGCGGTAGCAGCAATTTTAGGGTATTTTAAGAAAGTGAGCTATAAACACATGCTAGAAATGGTTGCTGAAAATGTGAAGTCTACTACCGGGGCACTTCTTATATTACTTTTAGTTGGCGCCTTGGCAGGCACTTGGCTAATTAGTGGCATTATTCCGTCGATGATATATTATGGGTTACAAATTTTAAATCCAACTTTTTTCTTAGTTGCTTCTGTTATTATTTGCTCGATTATATCTATTGCAACTGGCAGTAGCTGGACAACATCAGCTACCGTAGGAATAGCGTTAATTGGCATTGGAAATACTTTAGGGATCCCTGCAGGAATGACTGCGGGTGCCGTTTTATCTGGGGCCTACTTTGGAGATAAAATGTCACCTCTAAGCGATACAACCAATTTGGCTCCGGCCATGGCTGGAGCTGATCTCTTTGACCATATCAAGTACATGGCTTACACTACAGTTCCAACGATTATAATCACTTTAATTATTTTTTTAATTATTGGATTGAATATTGACACCAACGGAAGTCCAGATATTACAGATAAATTAGAAGCAATAAACGGAGCCTTTAATATCTCACCATGGTTATTTTGCATTCCCTTATTAGTTATTGTTTTAATAATAAGAAAAACACCGCCATTAGTAGCTCTTTTACTTGGAACTATTTTTGGAGCAATCGCTGCTATTATTGCACAACCTCAAATTGTAATGACTATTGCTCAAGCAGATACTCTAAATTTTGAATCTGCCTATAAAGGCGTGATGAAAGCTATAACCGTTAATACAGCTGTAGAAACATCAAGCAGCGAACTTAATGATTTATTTACTGCAGGTGGCATGAATGGAATGTTAGGAACCATATGGTTAATTATTTGTGCGATGGTATTTGGAGGGGTTATGGAAGCTATTGGTGCGCTCTCAATAATTAGCAAGTCACTACTAAGTATTGCAACAACAACTTTTGGTTTATTTGCCAGTACTGTAACAAGTTGCTTGGCGTTAAACGTAACCGCATCTGATCAATATTTAGCCTTAGTAGTCCCAGGAAAAATGTTTAAAAAAGCATATGAAGAAAAAGGACTCGCTCCAGAAAATTTAAGTAGAACTCTAGAAGACTCAGGAACGGTAACATCAGTTTTAGTTCCATGGAATACATGTGGTGCTTATCAAAGTGGCGTTTTGGGTGTGTCTGTAGCTGATTATTTTGTATTCGCTTTTTTTAATTGGATCAGTCCATTTATGACACTATTGTTTGCTGCATTTTCTATTAAAATAAAAAAATTAGTAAAGTTCTAATTTAGGCTAGTTTCAACAGATAACTATAACTTATAGTTGTATAAGAAATTATAATTTTCAACTAAACTAAAAAGAGATATCAAACAGTATCTTTACTCAAAATAAATCATTTAAAAAATTAATACTATGGCTATTGTAGGGAAAAAATTTCCAAATTTAAATGTTGACGCGATGAATGAAATGGGCGATACTTTTAAAGTAAACGTTCTTGAAGAAGCAATCAACA
>OJHD01000136.1_pt1 | contig 15624 bp, 16 predicted proteins | sample 1594981 | NCBI WGS metagenome assembly OJHD01 (sample SAMN05416720, study PRJEB24817) | seawater metagenome | isolation source: Sea water | place: Canada:Atlantic | collected 2013-07 | reverse complement strand
GCGTCAGATGTGTATAAGAGACAGATCTGAAATTGTTTATGAAAACTAGCTTTTCATATCAATTAAATCAATTACTTAAACATAAAAAGTGCATTAATTAATTTCCTTGCTACTTGTTCTTCAAAAGCAGAATGACCAGCATCATCTATAATTTCAATTGAGGCCATACCCCAAATTTTAGCAATATCAAATGCACTAAATGGCGGACAAATCACATCATGCCTTCCTTGAATAATTATAGCCGGTATGTTTACAATTTTTTTTATGTTTTCTTTAATAAAATTATTGTTAATAAAACAATTATTAACAAAATAGTGAGATTCTATTTTTGCAATTGCTAATGCATTTTCACCAGATATTGGACGTTCCACATAACCAAGCGTTGAACAAGAATTTTCATACTCAGCCCATACAGATGCTGCTTTTAAACTAATTGTTTTATCTTTTAAATTAAGTTGTTCGTAAAACCATTTAAGGATGTTATCTCGATAATTTTGAGGAACATATGAAATAAATTTATTATGAGCTTCTGGAAAGAATTTTTTCATATCATATAAAAACCAATTGATCTCGTCAATTGTCCCTAAAAATATGCCTCTTAAAATAAAACCTAAGCATCTTTTAGGAAAATTAATACCATATAAAATACCCAGAGTACTTCCCCATGATCCCCCAAAAATAAGCCATTTATCTATATTCAAATGCTGCCTAATGTCTTCAATATCTGATATAAGTGCAGTAGTAGTATTATTTTCAATTTCACCATAAGGTATGCTTTTGCCAGAGCCTCTTTGATCAAGAAAAATTACCCTAAAAACTTTAGGGTCAAAAAACCTCTTATGAAATGAAGAACAGCCTGAGCCTGGGCCACCATGCAAAAACAAAACCGGTTTACCATGAGGATTACCATATTGTTCATAATAGATTTTATGACCATCTCCTACATCAAGATAATCATCATCATATGAATTTAATGATTCAAAAAAAAAATTAGATTTATTTTTAAAATTTAACATTTTTATTATAATTTATTTTAAAGTTTACTTTTTTAGGCAGCTTCTTCCGAAGTATTATCAATAATATTTTCTAACTTTATAACTGCCGTATCCTTATCTGTATTTTCTACAGCAGCAAATTCACTAGCTAACCGTTCCAATGCAGCTTGATACATCTGACGTTCAGAATAAGATTGTTCTCCCTGATCATCCTTACGATATAAATCTCTTACTACTTCAGCAATAAAGACAAGGCTACCAGAATTAATTTTTGTTTCATATTCTTGAGCTCTTCTTGACCACATTGTTTTTCTAACTTTAGGCTTACCTTTTAATTTAACTATAGCCTCATCCATTTGAACTCTACTTGATAAAGTTCTTAAACCAGACTCAGCCGCTTTTCCTAAAGGAACTCTTAATGTCATTCTTTCATGTTCAAATCGAACAACTAATAAATCTAATTCCATTTCTTCAATTTTACGTTTTTCTGTCCCTATGATTTTTCCTACTCCATGGCTAGGATAGACAACAAAGTCACCAGGTACAAATTTTTTGGATAAATCTTGATTTTTAGTCACTATATTTTACCTTTTATTTATGAAATTAATAACCATTTATGGCAAATTGAGATTGGAGTTAAAATGAGTTAATTGAAGTTTATTTAAATCATTTGATATTTAATTAAAAAAACTCCAAACTAATATTTTGTGAATATATTATGCATAACACAAATTGTTGTAAAAGACTAGGTAGACATAAAAATTTAATTAAGGCTTATTTTTCAGGATTGCCTGGTTCATTAGAAAAGAATTTTTCGTATTTATCTTTAACTTCTCTATAATCATCAGCATCTGGTGGAGCATCCAATTTCATTGTTATATTAGGCCAAACATCTGCCATTTCTTTATTTAGCTCAAGCCATTTTTCAGCACCAGGGTCTGTATCAGCTTGGATTGCATCTACAGGACATTCAGGCTCACATACTCCACAATCAATACATTCATCAGGATTGATTACTAACATATTCTCCCCTACATAAAAGCAGTCTACAGGGCAAACTTCAACACAATCAGTATACTTACACTTAATACAATTATCATTAACAATGTATGTCATTATTTTTCCAAAATATTTAAGTTTAATATTTAAACCACAAATGCTTCTATGACAAGAAGCATATATTAGTTAAATTTTATGATTTAGTCTCTACCCATTAACTTGTCTATTTTACGTCTTTCTTGTTTTGTTGGACGCCCTACTCTATCTGAAAATTTAATTTTGTTATTATTTATATTTGATACTTTTTGTATTGTTGGAAGAGTTAAATCTTCATAAAAAAGCAAGGAATCTAGAAAAGATCCCCTTTTACTTGGAATATCAATAACCTTTAAAATTTTTATTTCATCATTTTTAGGTATAGTTAAAACGTCTCCTATCATAATCAATTTATGTGGTTTTTTAGTTGCTTTACCTGATATTTCTATTGTCTTAGATCGAATATATTTTGTTGATAAGCTTCTAGTTTTAAAAAGTCTAATATAGAATAAAAACAAATCAAGCCTGACGTTTTTATTTTCTAATAAGTCTTCTGCCATTATTATTATTTTACTTTCAAAGACTTCAGAACTGCAAATGGAGATAAAGGATCAGGAAGAACTTCCTTCTTTTTTTCTTTAAAATTATTTTTAATTTCTTTATTAGAGACTTTTATTTTTTTATTTTGATTTATTTTTTGATATTCATTTTTTATTTTAATTATCTTTTTTTTACGTTCAAAAATTGCAATTGGAATCTGATCAACCAAAGTTGAAGGCTCTTCATCAACTTTAATATAACCTAAATCATATAAAACATCTTCCATTTGAGTTTTTGTGGATCCTGCAATAGATAACATCGCCTCATTAATTTTAAACCTGCCAAGCCTCGCTTCAGTTCTTATTAAAGCTGAAATTCTTTCAGCAATATCAGCTCTCAATGCTAACTTTCCTAATGGAACAAAACCAATTGCCCTATAATATTCATGAGGAACATCAACATCCATAACAATACCTACACGCCCTTCCGGAGGCACACCTGTTTCAGGAAAATTACTATTATAAATAGACCACAATAATCCTCGAAGATTAATTGCAACAGGTTTCAATAGATTAGGTAAATATATAGTTTCAATCCCTAATCTCAAACCTAATTTAGCTAAGCTTCTTTTATCAGGTTCATCTAAATTTTGAACAGACATAGATAAGTTTTTTGTAGCGACAGATCCCATGCCTTCATAAACCTGATATGAAATTCCAATAGCTTTCCCTGATAAATTTAACTCAACATTCTTTTCAGAACTTGCAACTTTGGCATCTTTATCATGATTTACAACTTCATCATTAATTGTGTCGTTAATGGATTTATTTATTGGACTTTTAAAAACATTAGATTTACTAGGGTTTTCCAGATTAAAAGATTCAAATAAAGTTTTTTTAATATTTTTTTCAACTGCTTCAATTACCCTTAATTCAATTTGTTTAATATGATCCACTGATAAAAGTTCATAGTTTTTTATAATTGTTTTTGGAGAATATATATTTTCACCAGCTGTGAATTTTGCAATATTATTGTTTTGCCAAGAAATAGAGCCATCCGCATTTAATTTAAAGGCAGCATCATCTGACATTAATAACTCTCTAACTCGTCTTTCTATTTCTTTTGGCAAAGTTTTTCTTGCTGCACTTAATATTAAAGTTGCATTTTCACCTTCTGAAAGGGAAGGAACAAAATCAAAACCATTAAGTGTCCCTACTTGCTCACCTTCTACAAAAACAGTTCCATCTAATTTTACTATAGCTTCCAAATTATTTTGCTCTTTCAATTTTTTAGTTAGGATTACGATACGTTTATCAACAAATCTTTGTGTCAACCTGTCGTGCAACTCATCTGATAATTTGTCTTCAATGCCTTTTGCTTGATCTTGCCAATATTCTGGATCGTTTGTCCAATGTTTTCTATTTGTTATAAATGTCCATGTTCTTATATTAGAGATTCTATTTAGAAGCGTGTCAATCTCACCATCAAATCTATTTAATCTTTTTAGTTGTGAATTAATCCAATCATTATCTAGCTTACCTTTTAATAATAATTCGAAAGTTTTTTCAAGCAAGTTAAAATGCACTCCAGATAAAGAGTTGCTGAAATCAGGAATTTGACATACATCCCATAACAACCTTAAAATTTCTTGGTTATTAACTTCTTTTTTAATAAAATTTAATTTTGATAAATTACTTAAGGAAAGGGTATCAAGTGCATCAGCTTTTTTACGCATAAAATTATATGGAGCAGAAACATCAAGAGACTTCATAAGATTATTCAGAGAAGTAAAATCCAATAATGAATTTCTCCACCATATATTTCTTAATGGAGAGAAAAGATGACTTTCAATTTGATCAATAGTATCTTCTTCAAATTTCAAACTATCATCAACAACTCCGAATGATCCATTTTTACTATGGCGGCCGGCACGACCTGCAATTTGTGCGATTTCCGCTGCGGTAAGATGCCTAGGAATAGAACCATCAAACTTAATATCAGAAGCGAACGCTACATGATCAATATTCATATTTAAGCCCATACCTATTGCATCAGTCGCAATTAAGTAATCGACTTGTCCATTCTGATAGAGCTCTATTTGAGAATTTCTTGTTCTAGGAGATAAGGCTCCCATTACAATTGCCGCTCCACCTTTTTGAGTTCTGACTAACTCTGCAATTCTGTAAACTTCTGGGATTGAGAATGCAACTATTGCTGATCTTGGCTTTAATTTAGTAATTTTTTTTACACCAATATAACTTAAAGTTGATAATCTTGGTCTTATTTCAATAGAACAGTTCGGTAAAATTTTTTGTAATAATGGCCTAATAGTTTCAGAGCCAAGAAAAATCGTTTCTTCAGAACCCCTGGCATTAAGAATTCTATCTGTAAAAACATGACCTCTTTCTCTATCACCAGCTAATTGAATTTCATCAATAGACATAAAAGACACTGACCTTTCAATTGGCATAGCTTCTACGGTACAACAAAAATATCTCGCTCCAGGAGGGATGATTTTTTCTTCACCAGTAATTAGCGCCACTCGAGATTTTCCTACTAGAAGGACCGCTTTATCATAATTTTCTCTTGCAAGTAACCTTAAAGGGAAGCCAATCATTCCTGAATTATGAGCAAGCATTCTATCCATTGCATAATGAGTTTTTCCAGTATTAGTTGGACCTAACAAAGCTCTGATTTGAGATTGATTACTAGATGATTTTATAAAAGAGTTAGAATATGTATTTTTGTTAGATATCATTAAATTAGTTCTTTCATCATAGAAAAAGTATTTTGATTTGATAATGATATAATTATTATAATTATTATAATTACTATAATATGAATAAATTAATGTACATGGTTATGATATTTTAATAAACTAACATGTGAATTAATTTCTACTTAGGGGGTCAAGATGTCATACCAAAATCGTAAAGCAGTTATTACTGGCGGCAGTAAAGGTATTGGAAAAGCAATTGCTGAACGCTTTGCACAAGAAGGTATTGACATTTATTTACTTGCTTCCAATGAAAGTAATTTAATAAAAACAGCAGATGAATTAAAAAGTAAATATAGCGTTAATATTTTATATCATGCTTGTGATTTAAAAACAGCAGAAGGATGTGCAAGCGCTATAACAAATGTTCAAAATAATTTCAAAAACTTTGATACCTTAGTTTTTAGTGCTGGCGCGACAAAAAGTGGAGATTTTTTAGACCAACCAATAGAAGATTTTGAGGATGGGTTTGCTTTAAAATTTTATAGCGCTGTAAGACTATCAAAAGCATTTTGGCCAATTCTTGTAAAAAACAAGGGATGGGTAGTTTCAATTAATGGAGCTATGAGCCATTCTCCCGATCCATTTTTTATGGTTGGTGGATCAGTGAATGCCGCCTTTTTAAACTTTTCTAAAGCTTTATCTAAAAGAGGATTGATTGATGGAGTAAATGTAAACTCTATTAATCCAGGAATGACATCAACAGATCGTCTAATAACGATCATTCAAAGTAATGCTGATAGAGAAGGTATATCCTTCGCTGAAGCAGAAAAAAAAGCTCTTAAAAATATTGGCCTTGATCGATTTGGATCCCCTGAAGAAGTTGCTGAATTAACCTATTTTTTATGTAATCCTAATATGCGTCATCTTACTGGAACTGAAATCAATCTAGATGGCGGTAAAAAATCAACTATTTAAAACTAAGAAAGATCTAACTATGTCAAAAAAAGCTGCTTCTATATTTGTTCAAACTTTAAAAAATCACGGTGTTGATAGGTTCTTTTGTGTTCCAGGTGAGTCTTATTTATCTGTCATGGATGAACTATTATATTCACCTGGCATTGAAGTTGTCACTTGCAGGCATGAAGGTGGAGCAGGCTTTATGGCAGTTGCAGACGCAAAGTGCACAGGTAGAGCGGGAGTTGCTTTTGTAAGCAGAGGACCAGGTGCTACAAATGCATCCATTTCAGTTCATTCAGCTCAACAAGGTGGTATCCCAATGGTTCTATTTATTGGACAAATAAATAGAATTAGCACTGGCAAAATGCATCTACAAGAAATGGATTTTATTAAAACTTTTTCTGATATGGCTAAACATGTTGAGCAAATTAATAGTCCAACAGAAATAGCTAATGTTACAGCAAGAGCTTTCCATATTGCAGAGAGTGGTATCCCTGGACCAGTAGTTATAGCCATTCCAACAGATATTTTAGAAGCACAAGTAGAAATTAATGATGTAGAAAAAATAAATATAAATCCTCCACTCGCATTTCCAAAAAAAGTAGAAGAAGTTTCTAATATATTATCAAAAGCTAAAAATCCTGTTTTAGTTGTAGGTGGTCAAATTCATTCATCATCAAGAGCTAGAGAATTAGTCAAAATCGTTGCAGAAAAACATAATTTACCTGTTTTATGTACTTACGAGCATCAAGATATTATTAGTCATAACAACAATCATTATGCTGGTGAGTTAGGGTTAAGGCCTCCAGAACCTATTAGAAAAAATGCATTAGAAGCTGATGTTGTTTTAGTTGTAGGCCATAGGTTTAATGGAGTCCCTAACATGGCCTATAAATTCCCTTCACCAAAACAAACTTTTATTCATGTAATTCCAGATGCTAACTCTGTTGGAAAAATTTTTAGAACAGATCATGGTATAGTCGCTGATGGTGAAGATTTCTTATACCAATTATCATTAATAGAAAACAAAGAAAATGATGCTGAAAGAATGTCATGGGTTAATTTATGTCATGAGCGTTATTTAAATAATGAAGCTACTAAAGCTCCAAGAAACGCAAATGACGGACTTGATTTTGCGCATTTAATCGATGGCTTAGGAAGTATAGCTCCAGACGATTCCATAATTACTAATGATGCAGGAAACTTTACTAGCTGGATGCATCATAGATTTCCTTTTCGATCTTCGATGAAGCTAATTGGATCAGAAATTGGTGCTATGGGTATGGGTATTCCAGCTGGAATTGCTGCTGCACTAAGGTATCCAGATAGACAGGTTTTTTCTATAGTTGGTGATGGTGGAGCTTTAATGACAGGTTCAGAACTTGCAACAGCAGTTGCTCAAAAAGCAAAGATAAGAGTTATAGTAGCAAATAACCAACATTACGGTACTATTCGTTATCATCAAGAACTACACTTTCCTACAAGGGAGCACTATGCAACAAATTTAGTAAATCCTGACTTTGCTAAATATGGAGAAAGTTTTGGTTTAAAATGTTTTACTATTGAAAAAATAGAAGAAATTGTTCCAACTTTAAAAAAAGCAATGGAAGTTGATGGATCTTCCTTAATTGAATTCAAAATGAGTTTAGAGTTAAACACAAGCACATCAACAATTTCTCAGTTACAACTAAAAAAATAATTATTAATTGCTACTTTAATTTAAAATAAAACAGCCTTCAAATTAATTTGAATTAGACTTAAGGATTTTGTAAACTTCAGTATGGTCTGGTTTATTTCCTAAAATAGTTAATGCTTTTGATAAATAATCAGAAACATTTGCTGAAAGTGGTTCATCTGAGGTGTGTTCTTTAATAAGGCCATTAGCAATGGAAACGTCTTTGACCATTAAATCAAGAGCAAAGCCAGAGTTAAATTTTTCAGAGACAACAAATTTATCTAACTTCACTTCTGTTGTGTTATTTTTACCTGTAGCACCATTAATAATTTTTAGAAAATTTTCAGCGCTTATTCCAAATGATTTAGCTGTTGCTAACGCTTCAAAACTTGCAATTAAACCAGCTGCAGAGACATAATTATTAAGTGCTTTTATTGCATGACCAGCTCCTAATGGTCCTGCAATCTGAACTTGTCCCATAACATTTAAAAGAGGCCTAACAAACTCAATTTCATCTTCAACTCCTCCAACCATGATCATTAACTCACCTGTTTTAGCTTTGCCTACACCTCCAGAGACAGGTGCATCTAAAAATTTAATATTTTTATTTTTGAGCATTTGTCCTAATGTTTTAGTTTCTGTTGGATTACTTGAAGACATATCTATTAAAATTGAATTTAATTCTTTTTTTAATAATTCATTAGTAACATCAGAAACTACTTTTCCATTTGGAAGCATAAAAATAATAACATCAAGGTTATTTAATTCTCCAATTTCACTCACTTGAATGACACCTGTTGATACATCTATTTTAGAATTTATATCATAACCATAAACGCTATATCCAGCTTTAGATATTAATGGGGCCATTGCAGAGCCCATAGCACCAAGACCTATAAAACCAACAGTTTTTATATTCATAATTAACTCCTATGTTTGATTAAATAATTTAATAACGCCTTCAGACACTAATTTCTTTATCTCTATATCTGAATAGCCAAGTTCACACAAAATTTCATCTGTGTGCTCTCCAAGATTTGGTGCATGTAAACTTTTATTATTGTTATCAAAATTAAAGTCTATAGGGAAATTAGTATACATTAATTTACCCTCAGTAGGATGATCTTGTTCTTTAAAAAAATTAGTTTCTTTTAAGTGCTTATCTTTAAAAAGATCCTCTGGGAAATTAACTTCCATTGCAGGAATATCATTCTCTCTTAATTTTTTAATCCAATAATTAGTTTTGTTATTTTCCAGTTCTTCAGAAAGAATAGAATATAATAAATTAATATTCTCATGTCTGGCATTTAATGATTCGAACTTTGGATCTTGCAATGTATTCTCTTTTCCTATCATCTTAAAAAACCTCACCCATTGAGCATCAGTATATGGAAGAACAGCAATATAACCGTCTTGAGTTTTATATGGTCTTCTATTAGGAGAAGATTGCCTTGGATAAATTGGTGGAGCTTTTGGAGGAACAAAGTTATAACCATATAAATGTTCAGCAAGCGTAAAGTCTACCATCGTTTCCATCATAGGCACCTCTAACTCACATCCAATACCCTTTATATTACGTTGAAAGAGAGCTCCCATTATTGCCATTCCTAGCATTAAACCAGTAACTTTATCCGCTGTTGCACCTGATGTGTAACTAGGTTGATTAGAATAAGCTTCTTGATAAGCCGCCATTCCACTTATAGCTTGAATAGTATCATCAAAAGCAGGAAGCCCCGCATAAGGACCTTTAGACGAGAAACCTACAGCATTAGCTGTAATTATTTTGGGATTTATCTTTTTAAAATTTGTATGTGTAAATCCAATTCTTTCTAAAGCACCTTTTCTAATATTAGAAACAAAAATATCAGATGTTTTAATCAATTTATTAATTATTAATTGACCGTCTTTAGATTTTAAATCAACACAAACACTTTTCTTATTTCTATTAATATTTAAGAAAACAGCGCTCATGGATTCATTATTAGAAGGACCATTATATCTAGTATTATCACCTTCTAGTGCTTCTATTTTGATAATCTCAGCACCCATATCAGCAAGTAATCTGGTACAATAAGGAACCATTAATATTGAAGAAGCATCAATTATTTTTATGCCCTTTAATGGTCCCTCACTCATAGCGTTATCCATTCTAAGATTAATAACAATTTATTATGAAATATAGTTAACTAAGTTATGTATATTTATCGAAATAGATCTAAATACATGTATACTACTACTTAATTAGTTTGAAAAGTGCCATTTTCATTTCATATAATTTGCAAGAATATTCTACAATATATAAAGTATAAATTTAAACGTCTATTTGAGTTTTAAATGCTTAATCTTAAAAATTTAAACATACATAGAGGATCAAGAATTGTGTTTTCTAGATTAAATGCAGAAATAAAAACTTCTACATTAACTTTAATCAAAGGGAAAAATGGGTCTGGTAAATCTACATTATTAAGAACAATAGCTGGCTTAACACCTATAGAAGGTGGAGAAATAAATCAAAATGGGGTTAATATTTTTCATGCAAAAGAACAATGGATTAGAAAACTAATTTTTATAGATAATAAAAATGGTTTATCAGATGAACTAACAGTTAAAGAAAACCTTCTAGCTTGGGTAAAGATTAAAGGATGGGATACAAATGAAGAAAATCTTATTTTGGCTCTAGAGAGCGTTGGAATGCAACAATATATGAATTTTTATATATCCCAATGTTCAGATGGGTTGAAAAAGCGCGCCGCCTTAGCAAGATTATATTTTAGTTTTTTTAATGAAGTAGATTTTTGGCTCTTAGATGAACCTACTAATGCACTGGATCATTCTAGTTATCTTTTATTACAAAATTTACTTTCAAGGTTTATTAAAATGAAAGGCTCAATCTTAATCGCCAGCCATGACAAAGAAAGTTTAATAAAAAATTATGAAACTTTTGATATAGACAAATTAAGAAATACAAACACAATATGAATAACAAAGAATTAAATTGGATATATTTATTTATAAGTCACATTAAAAGAGACATATTAATAAATTCTCGTTCATTATTTGACATTGTTTCAATTTTTGGTTTTATGCTTTTAATAATTATATTATTCCCTATGGGAATTGGTCCAATACAAGAGAAACTAGATATTGTTTCCAATGCTGTTCTATGGATAGGATTAATAATAGCAATAATTCCATCTTTAGAAAAAATGATACAAAGAGACTATACTAATGGTTGGCTTGATCAAATTGCTACAAGTCCAATTCCATTAGAAATAGTCTTATTAGCTAAAAGTATTTCTCATTGGATAATTGTAATAATTCCTTTAATTATAACTTCTCCAATATTTGCTATATTACTAGGTTTAGAATTCAATCAAATACCATGGCTTATATTAAGTATGTCAATTGGAGGATTAAGTATATGCTTTATAGGCATCATTGGTGCTGCTTTAATTCTAGGAGCAAGAAGAGGAAATATTTTATTACCTGTAATTATTTTACCTTTAATTATTCCTATTTTAATATTTGGAGTAGGTGTTAATGAAGCAATTAAAATAGGACTTTCTCCTTTGCCTAATTTATTTTTATTAATCGCGTTTAGCTTAATATACCTTGTTATATCGCCATTTATTTCCGCTATATTAATAAGAATAGCAATAAGTAGGTAAGAAAGTTTACTTCGGAGAAATATATGATAAAACTTTTTAAAATCTATATAATTTTATGGAAGTTTAAAGCGTATGTTTGATTGGTTGGCTAATCCAAATAGATTTAATAGAATTACAAATAAGATGCAGCCTGTTCTACTTTTAGCATCATTAATAACTATTATCTTGGGCTTATATTTTGGACTTTATGATAGCCCAAAAGATTATCAACAGGGACATGCTGTAAGAATTATGTATGTCCATGTTCCTTCTGCTTGGCTAGCCTCTGGATTATATTTGCTTCTAGCAATTTCATCTATTTTTTACATAGTTTGGAAGCATCCTTTAGCTGATTTAATGTCGCGTGCAACAGCACCTATTGGAGCTTTATTCTCCTTATTAACTCTTGTAACAGGATCTTTGTGGGGAAAGCCAATGTGGGGTACTTGGTGGGTATGGGATGCCCGATTGACATCTATGCTTATTTTATTTTTCTTTTACATAGGTTATATTTTATTATCAAATGCATTTGAAAGAAAAATTGATGGATCAAAATCTGCTGCTGTACTGGCAATAGTAGGAATTATAAATTTACCTATTATAAAGTTCTCAGTAGATTGGTGGCATACATTACACCAGCCTTCGAGCTTATTAAAATTTGATGGCCCAACTATAGATGGACAAATGCTTTTACCCTTAATTCTAATGATTATTGGATTTTGCTTATTTGCCTCATATATCATTATACTTAATGTAAAAACTAAACTAATTGAGAAAAAATGTGAGGCGTTAATTTTGAAATTAAACCTTAATGAAATTTCAAATATAAGGTGATAATATGATAAATGAGTTTTGGTTTATGGACGGATATAATATATATATCTGGCCTAGTTATATTTTAACATTTTTTATTTTATTTTTTTTAGTTTTTCGTTCTATATATCTATCAAAGAAAGCAAAAAAAATGTTAAAGAAATTAGAAGAATTAAACAGTTAATTTATATGATATTAATTAAATGAAACCTAAATATAGACGACTTATAATTATAACTCTAATTATTACAATTTTAGGAATTGCAACTCAATTAATTCTGATGGCACTTAAAGATAATATAATATATTTTTACTCTCCTAATGATTTAAAATTGAAATATGGAGAAACTAAAAATATAAAAAATAAAATTAGAATTGGAGGCCTTGTCCTCGAAGACTCAGTGATTATAGAAAATAATAAAACTACTTTTATTATCACAGATAGAATTCACCAAATAAAAGTTTATTTTGATGGTTCTCTGCCTGATTTATTTAGAGAAGGTCAAGGTATTATTGCTGAAGGTACGTTCATAAAAAATAACTTAATTGCTAGTCAAGTTCTTGCTAAACATGATGAAAACTATATGCCTCCTGAAGTTGCTGAAGCTCTAAAGAAAAATGGAGTTTGGCAGGGAGACATAAAACAATGATACCAGAAATTGGTCATATTTTACTCATTATTACTTTTGTTAGCTCCTTTATTCAGGCAATATTCTGGATAATAACATTAGGGAGTAAAAACACAGTAAATTTAATAATTCTCCAAAAATTCGCTGTTACAAATTTCATTCTTATATCTAGCTCATTTAGCATCTTGCTTTATAGCTTTATAATTTCTGATTTTTCTTTACTAATTGTTACAAATAACTCTCATTCACTTAAACCATTAATTTATAAAATTAGCGGCTTGTGGGGGAACCATGAAGGTTCTCTAATGTTATGGGCTTTAATACTTTCTTTTTTTACATATTTAATTTCGAGAAATAAAAGCCAAATTTCTTTTAAACTATTATCCTCAATACTCGGTGTGCAAACACTAATCTTATTTTCATTCCTAGCTTTTATATTGTTTACTTCTAACCCTTTTGAGAGATTAGAAATTCCTCCATTAGATGGAAAAGGTTTAAACCCTTTATTACAAGATCCAGGACTAGCATTTCATCCTCCTATTTTGTATTTGGGTTATGTAGGTTTATCTGTTTCTTTTTCATTTGCTGTAGCTGCATTAATAACAGGAGAAATAAACCAGATATGGGCACGTCAAATAAGGCCCTGGATAACCATAGCCTGGTCTGCTTTAACACTTGGAATTGCTCTTGGTAGTTGGTGGGCATATTATGAATTAGGCTGGGGAGGTTGGTGGTTTTGGGATCCTGTGGAAAATGCCTCTTTCATGCCTTGGCTAATTGCAACAGCCTTACTACACTCTGTCAGACTTTTAGAAACCAGATTAATCTTGGTTAGCTGGACGGTTTTACTTGCTATATTAGGGTTTTCATTTTCACTTCTTGGAACATTCATCGTTAGATCAGGTCTGTTAACCTCTGTTCATGCATTTGCAACAGATCCATCTAGAGGTATTTTTATTTTAATTATTTTAACAATCGCGACAGGTGTTCCTCTAATTTTATATGCTATTCGAAGCTCTGATTTATATACAGAAAAAAAAATAGAGTTTAATGTTTTCAGTAAAGAAACTGCTTTATTAATAAATAATTTATTTTTATCAACTGCTACATTAACAATTTTAATTGGAACTTTGTACCCTTTGTTTTTGGATGCATTCAATGGAGAAAAAATTTCAATTGGACCTGCTTATTATAATGCTACTTTTGCTCCCATAATGGCCCCAGTGATATTGATCATGGCTATCGCACCTTTTTTAAATTGGGGAACCAAAATAAGTAATAATCTTTCAAAAAAAATATTATTTATTATTTTTATAACTTTACTAGGTGCCCTACTATTGTCGATGATTAAAGGTGCAACGTTATTTTCTATAATATGTGGTTCTCTCTCCATTTGGCTTTTTTCAGGAGTCTTGATTAATTTTATAAGTCAAACTAAATTAAATAACTTTAAAAAGGGTAAATTTAGATCTTGGCTAAAACAATTAATAAATAATAATTTAGGAATGCATATTGCTCATCTAGGGGTTGCTGTTTTCCTAGCAGGAGTTACCGGAGAACAGTTTTTTAAAACTGAAATTAATGGTAGAAAAAATATTGGAGATATTATAAAAATAGGAGATAGATCTCTAAAATTTGATGATGTAAAATTTGAAGACGGTCCAAACTATAAGTCTGAGATGGCTATATTTACACTTTCAAAAAACAATAATCTAATTGACACTCTTAAGCCCGAAAAACGCTTTTACCCTGTTCAACAAAACCAAACTACAGAAGCGGCTATACTTAGTGAATTTTTTGGCGATACTTACTTAGTTCTAGGAGACGGAAATAAAGAAATAGGTTGGTCTGTTCGTTTATATTACAATCCGTTAGTATCTTGGATATGGGGTGGAGCGTGTTTAATGGCACTAGGAGGAATAACATCAATATTCAGAAATAGAAAAACAAAGTCCAACATAATTATAAGAAACACTGTTTAAATGAGTTATAACGTCAAAATTATTAAGATGTTACCTTTAACATTATTTTTTTCTATTGTGCTTGTATCAGGATTAGTTCTCTACCAAGTTAAATATGATTTAAAAGATACAAAGGAACTAAAATCACAACTAATTGGAAAATCTATCCCTTTAATTTCAATTCCTGAAATTAACTATTATAAAAAAATAAATAAAAATATAAATTTTGATGACTTTAAAAATAATATTTTTGCGGTTAACTTTTTTGCTTCATGGTGTGCACCATGCAGAATAGAAGCTCCAGTTGTAGAAGAGTTATCTAAATTTATACCTATAATTGGAATAGCATATAAAGATAACGCTAAAGATAATAAAAAATTTTTAAATGATTATGGAAATCCCTATGATAAAATTGGATTAGATAATAAAGGTAAAATTGCAATAGAATGGGGCGTATACGGAGTTCCTGAAACATTTCTAATTAATAGGGATGGAATTATAATTTATAGGCATGCTGGCCCGTTATTATATGATGTTTATAAAACAGATATTTTACCCTTATTACAATAAGATTTTGACAATGATAAATATTTTAAAATTCTACCTGTCTCTTATACACATCTGACGCTGCCGACGAATAGAGAGGTGTAGAT
>OJHD01000122.1_pt1 | contig 16390 bp, 4 predicted proteins | sample 1594981 | NCBI WGS metagenome assembly OJHD01 (sample SAMN05416720, study PRJEB24817) | seawater metagenome | isolation source: Sea water | place: Canada:Atlantic | collected 2013-07 | reverse complement strand
AACCAATAATAATGTTCAATCTATTTACTGTATAATCTTTGGGTATGTGTCCAGGGGCGGATACAGACATTTGGCCAGGGGGTGCAGGATTCTCGGCGCGCGAAGCGCGCCGAAATTTTTTTTTCATGCACCCCCTGTAGAATTCATGCACCCCCTGTGATTTTTTTCTTGCACCCCCTGTGATTTTTTTTGGCACCCCTTGCAGAAGCAGAAAAATTGTCCTCTGCGCAGAAATGACTTCCAGGGTCCTTATGGGTCCTGAAATATTTATAAAAAATATTTGAAATATCTATTTTAATTAGATTATACTGAAAACTATTGCGAATTTCGATGGGCTCAGATTTTATCCCATATCCACAGGGGGTGCACCAGCACTCCCTGGAATGGCCAGGGGGTGCATATGCCCCTATGCACCCCCCTGTATCCGCGCCTGGTAGTTGTAACCCTTTTACCACGACACACATTAACTCTTTTCAACTGACCCTACGTGGTGGTCGACAGTGTAACGATTAAGTACCTCAAGCTAAAGAAATTTTTTCGTGTAATTTTTCGTTAAGTTCGCAAATTTTCAAAAATTCGGATTTTTCTCAAAAATTTAATCGAAAACTTTTTCGATAAGCAAAGTTCTCTACCATCAACAATTTTTCTCTACCATCAACTTTTTTACATTTTTTGGAAACACTAGTTTCAAGCAGTATACCTTTTTCTAAGGCTTGTTGCCTTGATTCTATGCATGAGCAGTTTTTCAGCTCAAACTGGTTTTTTACAGGACAGCTTAAGCTGCCCTTTCACAAAAAACACGTTGCAACTACACAGTTAATTTAACATAGTTACATATTTTGCACTATCCTATAGTTATAGACATTAAATCGCTCCTGTATGGATCCAGGGTTTCCAGCGATTCGATCGAAGTTTAAAGTGTTTTCCCATTATTCGCAGATTGAGTGACTCCGTGTGATAACATGTGTTGAAGAAGGCGCGCCAGCGAGCATCCAGAGGGCCTCTTCACGCGCGGATTACCACGCACCTAACGTCGCATTTTTTCAAACCTTTTTGGCGGGAGGATTTCAGCTGATCTATTTTTTATCTGCATCATTCATCAGAAGGAGGGAAGGGTGAAGTCATAACCAGGTCTATTCAGATATCCTGAGCCAGTTGGCACACATGCTACAACGCAGACAGACCAGTATCATATCTCACCACGGAACCCGACACTAGGCAGTAAGATCACGCAACCTCTCAAGGTCACTATCAGTCTCCCAGCTGTACTGACATTTCACAGATTCTACAGACGCCGTAGTCAGCTACCGTCGTCACAGTCTCCATTTCATTGTGTGTGTAAAGTCTTTACACTACAGACCACACAATACTCGATGTAATCTTCGCTTCATCAGTTCGTTCTATACCACAGAAACACAGGCAATCGGATACCCATCAGCCTGTGCGGATACCCCGTATATCACATCTTCATCTCTACATACACCGTCGTGACACAGAGACCGTCGACGCCGGGACAGTCGTTCCGCCGCCATTCCGATCTCAGTCTCACAGCCATCTCTTCTAACATCTTCTACAGGACAGATAATCTCTTTCCATTTTCACATTCTACCATTGGTTTCTAAATCTAAAAAAAAAAACATTGGGAAAAAAACAGACATTCATCAACAAAAAGTGAAATAGTTATCTCAAAACTGTATTTGTGTAAACGAATAACTTTGTAGATTTTACTGAACAGAGTCGTAAAAAACACTTTCTTTTGTTAAAAATTCCTTAATAGACTTGTCATAATTTTTGATATTTCTCAAAGAAAACAGGTCTACGGAGATTGTTTCAATTTTCAGGAGTTCTCAGGAGATTGTGGACTGCAAGTAAGTGAGGTCTTGTAAGCAGTTCGTTGAAAAATTACAATTTTGATACTTAAATCTGTTTCGTTTATTTCTGTTTGATAATATATTTTTGACCAATACACATAGATTTTTGGTAGAAACATGTCTGACACTGAGGGGCAGGATGACCTTCCAAAAGAAAGGCCAACCTCTCCCACAGTGCTGGAAACGTTCTATAGGGGAGCAGGGCCATCACACTCAACACTGAGTGCCAGGCCTAGCAGATCTGCGTCTCCAAACGAGAGCAATCTGCAGAATGAGAAGAGTAGTTCTGATCGTAATAGGTCCCCAGATAGAGCAGTCGGTAGGCCAGGTAGAGCCCGGTCAGCCGAGGGAAGGAAGCCTCCTAAAAGAAATGATGTTGTTAAAAATGAGAAGGAAATTAGGTATATTGTTAGAGAAAGAGATGATGACAAAGCGCCAAAAAAGAATCCTTTCAAAGCGTCAGATCAGACCAAGGTCATTTCTGCAAAGGATACTAGCGGTCAGGAACTCTTGCGGCAAATGCTCCAAGAAAGAATGACCGATGGTGCGGTCATCGACGATGACTTTATGGATGACACACTAGCCCGAGGGATAGAAGTGTCAGACGGTCATATCGTCAAACCAGCCAGAATGTTCGGTCAACTAGACATGAATGAAGACCAGGTCACTCATCTCCGTAACTTCAAAAAGGACAGTCGTAACATGGTTACAGCTGAGTTCTCATTGAAGTACGTTGAGAAGATGTGCAAGGATTTCAAACATCAGTTATCTGAACAAACTATCCTGGACCATCTCTATTTGGTATTGCCAGATAAATGTCTACAGGATTGGCAAAGGTTAAGGGATACTCCAGGTATGAAACTGAAACAGGTTTACAAAGAGTTATGTACATTGTATGGTAATGCCAAGTCGCAAAAGTACTTGAGGCAAGAGCTTCTAAGTATATGTGCTGATATGGACTCCGAGGTCCGAGATGTTCTCAACAGGATCCATATCAACCTATCCAGGACAGAGTCTTCAAGCATCAGAGAAAGGAATCTGAGATGCCTGGAGGAGGTCCAAATCTACCTGAAAAGGAGGATTGGTCCGACCTCGGCCGCTCTCATATTCACCCGATTTGAGGCTAGAAAACTCGCCAACTTTTCTGACCTAATTGACCTGATCGAAGCAGACTTCCCAGAAGTCTTTGCTCGAGACAAGTTAAGAAGGGAGAAGGGTAGGGTAGATAAGCACAAGGCAGGCCGTGTACATGAAATTCTTCAAGATCATCCACCAAGTGATGATGACAGTGATGATGATGTCAAAGTCATACACCAAGTCGATGAAAAATTAAGCGCGTTCCAGGATGCTTTCCAAAGCACCCTTGTGAAAACACAAGAGGAAAACGCAAAATGTTTCTCGAACTTGGCGGACACGTTGGCTAACGTGAACAATGTCATACAGGGACGTGGACCATGTCATAATTGCGGTCAAACTGGTCACTTCATTCTGAATTGTCCCACCAACCCCAAGAGGGCTGGAGGTTCGAAACAGAACAGTATCAGAAAACGCAGATATTGTGACCAGCCATGCTCGGTTCCAGGTCATACACATCACAAAAATGTGAATTGTACATCCCAGAACCACCCCTGCAGGTTTGAAAGTCACACCAATCACAGCTCTAACAACTGTTTTAGACCTGGGAAGTGGGACTACATGCCAGACAAACCCGCCCTACCGGATACCAAGGCAGACCCCAACATGGCACTCCAAGTGGAGGTCCAGCAGTTGAAGGCACTCATGGCCAAGCTGCAAGGAGGTCAAAATGGTAACCAATAGGATGTCGGCAGTCTTTGGCCAAGATGTGCCCAAACTTGTCTTGATTCAGATTTGAGCCAGTCTGAATCTTCTAACTCAGAAGGGGAAAATTCTCTAAACATACCTGCAGAGACAAATAGTCCTGAGGAAAGTAGAGAAGAACTCCTAGCAAAGCTGAAAGAGATTTCAGAAAAGCTACGCTGTAAAACTAGAAAAGTTACCTCTCTAAGACGAAGTCTTCAAAGAGTTAGACGCGACTCTGAGTATGAAAATTCATACGGGCCCAAATATCAACAAGACAAGATTCTTAGTCTATCTGAAATCTTTCAGACGGACCCTGTAAATAATGTACATTGTACAGAGATACCCTATCTCTGTGATAGTGAAGTGAAGACCATCCAGGATAATCTTCACTACTTAAGTCAGGAAATTGCAAATTGTCAACCCGTTTCTCAAGCTAGAGATAGACTGGAGATCGGTAAGAAGTTGCAATCTCCTGATGATTCGGTATATAATATATCTAAAGATGTGGAACAATCACTAAGGGGGAGATCCCTGAAATTCAGAAATCTCTATGCTCAAACCCAGGCAGATAACCCGGAAAGCACCCTAGTACTTGATCCACATCCTGTTAATGTACCTGCTGTCCCAGTCACGGGCAGAATAGATTTAACAGGTACTGCCTACATACCACCAATAGCCATGCCTTCTGATCTCCTAAAAAAAGATAGAAAGACTAAGCTTTATCGTGGTTATAGCCAGAATTTTTCTGAAGGTCACTTAGCGGTCACAGGCTATTACAATAATTTGTCAATAGGACATGTAGATCAAGAAGTTGAGCCTAAAGATTCTGACTTATCAATGTATGGCGATGAACCCAACACTCCAAGTAGAGCTCAGTGTCTAGGAATTGAACCTCCTATGGGCACTCTACAAAAGTGTATGGATTACATAGATTTCCACTACAATATTCCATGGAATTATAAAGGTTTAGCTGACGGAACGGTCAACACAGACCTGTCCGATGAATTTTGTAGTGTCAGGAAAATCTATTTTGGAGAAAACAAGTTCGATCCTTGGTTCTCACTTATGTTTTGCATTTTGATTGCAGTTATGGTTACCTACTCCATATTTTCAAGTCCTAGCTTGGGACTTATGAGTATACTGGTAATGTTCTCCGCTGAATTGCTCTTGTTCAAAGGTCGCAAAGGAAGTCTTGTCTCAGGACTTATTTGGAATTTGATTGCACCATGTACTCCGTGGATGGCAAGAGTAATAGGGGTATCTATATTTCTGGTGTGCAAGATCCTCTGTTTCATGAAAACAGTAGGGATAGGTGTATTTTTTGTCGTTAATGAAGTTTTGGATCATATGGATGGATCAGTTGATTTGAGGCCAAAAAAGTTTCCCATCGCAAAAGGATTAACTATACCTCAAAATTACCTGACTATCTATCAAGACATCTTCAATTTTCTAGCTCATCATTCACATTTGAAAGATTTGAACGTTGCTGATTTTGTTGCAGTAGATGACCTGAAAAACAAAAATTTGTTGAAAATAGGCCGTCACGTGACACACAAAATCAAACACCAAAATAAAATCCGAAAGGATAAGGACTTCACGCTCATTCCTTTACATCTAAGAAATGGTTTACCATTCATTTCGGCTAGGACGCCGGGGTCTGAGAAGGAAAGAATTTTTCTTATCGATACCGGTTGTAAGTTCAATTTGATGAACGAAAAAAGTGTTCAAGAAATCGAAAGATCTCTTGGCTCAAAACTTTCTAAGTTCAAACATTCAACTTACCTTGCTGGACATGCTGGTGGTTCCATCGAACTGTGGGACTACGGCGTCATCATTCCTCTTGAATTCAATCTAGGAAAAAACGGATGGTTTAGTTTAGATCTTCCAGTACTCGTTGAGAGATCACTGAACAGTTCTGCAATTATTGGTTTCGACTATATAACTGCGCTAAACATTCATTTTTCAAAAGGTTTTAAATCAATTGAGGCAGTGGTAGCTCGCAAAGTAGCGTTACCCAAAGATTGGATGCCCAAACTCCACAGTTATTATAAAGGAAGTGTAAGTGCCTATCGCAAATCAAGCTATGATAAACGAAGTATAATCTTTGAAATCAAAGGCTTTGCGAATTATTCAGGATGTGTGATTTTGCAACATCTTTCAGATATGTGGGGGGAGAAAATTATGTCTGATCCAGAAGTAGTACATCTATTATATGGAATACCGTGCGAATTATCCTCTGATTTTACGAATATTCTTGATAGAAATGGGAGCTTCATGCGCTTTAGCGCGATAACCTACGCTTGCAGTAGCATAGGGGAGAAGTGCAACAGATCTGTGAAGGCTAGGCCAGGCCCTAACAGTGATGTTTTCATCAAGCATTTGGTAAATCATGTGGATAAAACGACACCCGAGACTATCAGTGAGATTGAAGTGGAAAAGACGATAAGAGCTGTCGATCTTTCTGTTCAACTCTCAAACATAGTCGCTCCACGTAGAGAAGAACGGTTAATGCCTTTAACTTTCTGTTATCCTCCAGATCCCTGGGGAACAGTACCCAAGCAAGTCGAGGATCCAGCACCGGGTTCACCGGCGGTCGCTCTGATCGAGCGTGGTCAGGGGATCATTGTCAATCCTGGCCATAAGGACCATTGTTGCACAGCAATGGGTGGTATGGGATTAGATGCTAAATCGGCATTGGATTTGACGGTCAAGTCCTCTGAGCTAAATGGTAGGCATATACATCATGCTCAAAGGCCGTCTGCATTTATTGATGCAGATGAGATTGTCTTGGTTAGTCCGGGCAATATTGGTTTTACAGAAAAAATTGTTGCCGATAACAATTTTACAGAGGAAATAATTGACATAGAGGCCACCTCTGATTTTCCATCATGGGAAGGGGGGAGGGTGCTCGAGTCACAGGCGTCACCTATGCTCAAAAAATCCAAGGATATAGCTTCGGACGCTATAACTAAGGTCAAAGAACTAGATGATTTGCTTGAAGACATACATGTCAATAAAGAACTGTGGGAACATCGTCCCCACAACAGTTCTACAGGGGAACAATCTTGCCTTCACAGGTTTGACAATCTAGAGTCAAAAGAAAGACACCGTCTTGAAAATGACTATATTCAGAAAGTCAATAATCTGGTAGAAGATGTCAAAGACGACCCCTCAGCATTTGTTTTCAATATTTACAATGCTGATAATGAAGCAGTATATTCACCAAAGAATGTTACTGTCAAGGATGCTATTCAGTCATTACCGGAGAAACAATCTCCAAATAGACTGCAAGACTTCGAGTCCCTTGAAAGTTTCATTCCTTTAGATGATGAGTCTATTGAAGACAGGGCAGCCTCACAAGCTGAAGATTTGGAATACCCATTTTCGGTCCCTGACTACGACAGACCATTATCAGACCATGACGTAGATGTGTACGATCATGACTTGTACAAACATTCAGTCATGGCAAATAGAGATAATATCTTAGAGATCCAAATCAAAGATCTGGAGAACTGCTGTCTAATATGCGAGAGTACATGTCAGTGCACAGTACACCGACGCTCGCGGAAAAAATACTTTATCTTTGCAAAAAGATTAGAGAGAAATTCCGGGCAAAGATACAAAGTATGGAGGACTCAAAATGTGATCACATTAATATGTGAACCTAACAAAGTCCAAGAATATGGTGCAATCTTAGCAGAGCACATATGGGAAGCAGTTCATGAAAAAGCAGAAATTGATTATTATCGGATCGGTAATAGGATAAATCTCAACTATGGTGCTAATAGAGCCATTACAGAGAAGATATTACAATTCTTTGAAAGGACATCTTGGCCATTGGGGCTAAGATTCCTAAGGACTTATCCAGTGGGTCCAGATGTACAGGAGTACCTGGGTAATGCGGAGGTACACCATCTAGAATATAATGAGGAAGAAGGCATTCATGTCGGTTCTCCTCTTCTAGAAAATGATACTATTGGATTGCCTGATAGCATGTTCACTCATCCTGGAGAAGTGAAGTTCATGCATGAATCAGAAGATGTCCATAAAAACGATATTTCTGAACTTCTAAAGGAGTCTCATAAAGATTTCGTGAGTATCATAAGTGATGTACTGAAACATTGTCCTGATGTCATGATCAAAAATCAGGAAGATTTTGGTGCTCTACTGTACCCAGACTTTGCAATGGATATTAAACTGACTAATGATGGGGAAGAAAATATGCCTAGGCATAAACCCTATGCATGTAGCAATCATCAGGCCAGAATTGTTGACAAACTTGTCAATTTCTGGGTGCAGACTGAACTAGCAGCCCCTTCTCATAATAAAGACTGGGCCTCTAGATTGATCATTGTCAGGAAGAAAATAAGTGATAGGCAGTATGCTAATATTAGGGCAGAAATAGTGGCTAACGGTCAGCACACATTCAGTTCATACCGTCATGATGAGCTCTTTTCAATTGATGCCGAGAGCTTGTCCATCAAGGCACTTCAGGCACTTTATCGTATTTGCCTTGATGCCCGCGACCTCAACCGTGTCACTCAAGAAGTGGTAGGAGTGAGTCAGAATCCAGAGGCTACTCTGTTCTCTATAATGATGAACATGGAGAGCCGGGATCCTAAACTCTCCACTAATATCACTCTTGAACAACTGAGAAAATCAGATCCTTTCGGATCTGAAGATGAATATCTCAGACCTAGGCTATCCAGCCTGGCAGTTGAGCAAATTACGGAAAAGATCATGAATTTAAGTGATGACGGGTCACAAAAATATTTCTATTCGTCCCTAGATATAAGCTCAGCCCACACTTCGGTTAAACTCACCCAAAATGCCAGCCACTTGTTAAACTTCATCACCCCAAGCTTGCAAATGTTCAAGTTCTTGAGGAGTGCATTTGGTTTAAGGAGCATAAGTACCTATTTTAACACCATTTTAATTCAAATTCTGAGTGACTTGGTAAAATTAGGTCTTATCGTCTTGTATGCTGATGATATTTTGGTGATGACAACCTGTAAACGTACACACATTGCGGTTATTGTGACAGTTCTTGAAAGGTTTGCCCGACATGGGATCAAACTAAGTTTGCAAAAATGTGTCATAGGGGTCAAGAAGTTCAGGTATATCGGTTACCTGTTTGATGAAACTGGGATATCTCTGTCGGAGGACAGGATCTCGGCGATCACAAATTTCCCGGCACCTGTTGACAAGAAGGGGGTTCAGAGGTTGATTGGTATGTTAAATTTCATATCCAAATGGATACCGAACTATTCCTTCAATGTTTTTGCGATTTCAGAACTGTTGAAGTGTAAAAATCCAGAAGATTTTCACTGGGGGAAAGAACAAGATAAAGCATTTGATGATATTAAAGAGATTATAAACTCCAACTTAAGGTTAAACTATGTACCTGCTGACGAACAGTTATACCTGTACGTCGATAGTAGCAACGTCGCTGGCGGGGCTGTGCTCTGCGCTGGTGAACCTGATACAGAGGACTTTAGACCGGTAGTTTACTTCTCTAAAAAATATAGTGAAGCTACGCGCAAGGCGAGTAGTGCACTAGATGCTGAATGTCTTAATCTTTTGTATTCCCTAGAAAAATGCAAATTTTTCACTTCAGCCAAAAAGAAGATAATTGTTCGAACCGATGCAAGGACAATTTTATATTTACTTTTTGGATCCAGAAAAACGCAAAATGCGAAATTGGCTAGAATGGCGAATAAAATTTCAGAATATTTAGTTGATTTTGATATTGGTTACTGTAAGCCTAATTTTCCAGCTTTTCTTGCGGCTGACGCCATCAGTAGAAAACATTCTCAAAAAGAATTCTATTACCCTGCAGCTTTTTGCAGAGCATTAGAAAAAACCGACATCACGGTGCCTGAAAAGGGCGTGTTCAATCTCGATGGTCTGATCAAGATTGTCGACAAGAATGAGATTGTTGAAATACCTGAAGGCCTAGGCCATAATGGAGTCCGTCTCAAGGGAGTAGCTGCACCAGCAGGTCAGCCTGAAAGCAAAGATCAATTTACACCTGAAGGTCCAAACCCTAAGGATGCTGTCCTTGTAGGCAACCATCCTGATGGCAAAGACCTAGTTGTAGGACACCAAGATGGTGAACCAGCTCGACAATTTGTAAACCATATCTTGCTACTCAAAAATATCCCTGAGCTCGAACACATTAATGTGCAGGAAGAGTGTAAAAAAGATCATAGATTAGGCCCAATCTTAAATGATTTTATGATTGGAGAATCAGCAGCAAGGATCAAATATCCTAATTTTGAAATTTTACCGCCCGGTATATTGTGTGATAAGTCACGAGGAACTTATAGATTATGTATTCCAGATTCTCTATTAAAAGTTTTTGCGGCGGCCGCCCATGTCCAATACGGACACCGCGGTGCCAAAAATCTTACGGGAATAGTTGGAGTCAACTATTATCATCCAAAGATGAGTGACGCCATAGATAAAATAGTACGTAAGTGCCATTTATGTATGATGTGTACACCCAATCCGCACAGGAAAGGTCAAATAGATGCTTTTAGAGTATGTGACCACCCTAATGAAGTGTGGGGGATGGACTATTTCAAAATGGAAAAGACCATCGAAGGGTATGAATATGTCCTCATCATTGTTGATTTCTTCAGTGGCTATACAATATTACACAAATGCAAACGCCAAACCGCAGCGGATACAATAAACGCTTTAAGAAAAGCTTTTGTACACTTATCAATGCCAAAAGAGTTGCGTTCGGACAATGCAAGAAATCTTTTGCAGTCGAAAGATGTACTGAATTTTCTCAAAGAACATAATGTATTCGCGCGTACGTACCCACCAAACTACAGGCTCCACAATCCCGTCACAGAGCGGCAAGTGAAGACCTGCAGGCATATATTCCGGTACCACAGAGCTCATTGTGAACGACAATACTTTGATTGGGCTCGTCACGTTGAAGAAGTTAATACGTTGTTGAACGCCATACCTAGAAAATATAGGTCACAGGGTGAAACAAAGTATATATCTCCATTTGAGTTATATTTTTCACGACCGACCGATTTTCTTAAGATTCCAGATGGTTATACAAGTTCTAGACTCACTAGCCTAGAGGCTAGAGAAGAGTATTCTAGTGAACTTAAGGCCTTTGTTAAAGGAGCCATTGAATCTTTAAAAGGAGCATATCAACAAGCGCATAATTTCAATGCAAACAAACATCCAGTTGTAAATGTAAACGACTTTTTCTTGGTGAAAAATAAGGCTACTCCCGCCCAAGGTGAGGTTAGTAAAAAACACCAAACAGTTTACAGGGACACTGTGTATATTTGCAAAAACGTGATTGGACGTACCGTGCAAGGTGAAAACCTTTGGAATGGCAATGTGATATTTGCGAATGTTGATGATATTAAAGTTTACCTGGAAAGGGAGAATTACTTCTCTGAACTACCCGAAGCTATTCGAAAGCACGTCGGTGGTGAGTTCGAAGTAAATGCTCGTCCAGAAGTCCGCAGAGAAGTCCTGAAAAAATTAAGGGATTTAAATATGTTTTTAAAGGAGCGCAGAGATCCGATATCAGGTCCGTTAGATTCGGAGGGTGATTCAGGATCAGTTGTCCTTTCAGAGGCACGCTCGGTATCAGATAGAAGTTTCATTGACGAATGTAACAGCGATTTTTCTTTTGTTCCTTCTTCATGGAATTCGGATATAAATAGAGAAATGCCATTTCCGCATGCGCAAGATTACAGATATATGGCTGACTATATTCCTCTCGAACGAGAAGAATTAAGCAATACATCTAAAATTTCTGTGGAGCCTACTGATGTTCCAGAAAAATCTGCCAGCAATGGATACTCTAATCCTGAAGTATATAGACTACAACAAACTACATTTAATGAAGTTGAACTAGAAAATGAAAACAATACTATGATTTCAGATTTTACAGTACAAGCAGAGTTACAAGAACGCCAAGTAATTGACGAACTTGATTCTCTAAGGTTAAGCGAAAATGTGCGGAGGGAATCTGAACCCGGAGTCACCCCAAGGGATAACTCCAAAGGAACAGAACCCACGGTAAGCAAAAGGAATTCCAAAAGTAGTGTTTCAGACATAGGCGAATTGAGTAATAACAATAGCCGATTAAATATGTTTGAAGATACTTTTAGGGTTATTGCAAACACTACTCGCTCTAAAGCTAATTCTGTCAAAAAATCATCAGTTAAGTTTTTGGGTAGTCTAAGGAAGTCCGAAAGGTCAAAAATTCCTAATACTTTATTTCCAAAAGACAAATGGGACATGGATAGATTGTAATTATTTATTAATCAGGCGATAAAGTTTTTCATGTTTGGTATCAAACAATTTTGTAGGGAATATCTAATTTTGTTTTTTTCCATTACCTATAGGAAGGGGGGAGGGTGTAAAGCTTTGAAGCATTTTTAATTAAACCCGTCGTTACCTTGTATACAGGGTCCCTCGTGAAGTGTTCTGCAGATCTAACTTAATTAAACTCCCGATTAGACACCTGAGACAATTATTGAATATAATTATTAAAGGTCTGTCCCATCGGTGGAGGCCTCGAACGACGTCACCCATGACGCGGGCAAGGAGGACAAGTTAGACAATCCAGTAGATCATGACCAGGAAAGCGACGTTGAGGTACAATTAAGAGCTTAAGCAAAATAAATACACTTCCCCGCCTAAAACCCTTTTAAAAGTGTTTAATAGTAAATAACCTTTTAATTGTTTAGAATGGAGCCAAGGTTTTACTGAACCGTCTCAGGAGGTGTAAAGTCTACACACCGCTAGGGAGACCCAATCAGTGGGCCCAACCCAAACTCCTGACGACCATGGTAAAAGAAACTGACAACCCAAATACTCCCAAGTGGACCGATTTGGATGTTGCATTTCGAATTATTGCGAATGTAGAAAATGCATTCATGGGATTTCCCCCAGACCTGGACATTCTGATCAGGGGAAATTCAGACAAAGAATCTTATGATGCTAAAGTATCCCAAGATTACAAGTCTGCAATTTCGGAGGCCATCTTTGACCTCTGGAAAAGCCCAAAGCAACATAAGTACATAATTCTCAGCAATCTTGACGAGTTGTTCGTCACTAGTCAAGGAACATGCATTATTGAGACACACCATGTAGCCAGAGTTGCCAACCACCTTGTTGACTTGATCAAGACGATCACAGACAACCAACTCAAAGTTATGGTAATGCTCCCATTCATGTGTGGTTCCACTGACAACCTTGACGCATTCCTAGACGCTATGAGGCTCTTGGTCAACATCTTGGTCACTAATCCCGACTTAGTGAGCAAGTGGACCAGGGAAGTCACCATCTTCCAAACCTCAGAATGGCTTCTAGAAGTGTGTACAAGCGCTTCAAAGAAACGATACAACAAGGATGAATTGCTAAGAATAAAGGATGATCAAATTCAAGGCTGGACCCAGCTAGGTGTTTATGAGGTGTCAGCCAGACTATCAGAGAACCTGAAAACCTGGATTTCACGTGATCTCAACCCTGAGAGCAAACTCATTCACGTCAAGCAGCCGGTCAGCCTGGCTGATCTATCCAAGGTACTAAGTTGTCAATATGTTGTAAGCCCAACTCCATCAAAGGGAACTATACGTTGGAATAAATCTACTGTTTCTCAAGCTCCAATCACAGTTGTACCTAACCGGCCTCCTTTAGATAAGTCTGCTGCCGATTGGGCAAAGTCCAAGTCAACAGCAAAACTCAAGGGTAAGGCAGCCAAGAGGCAACTGGGACAGGATACCAAGACAAAGAAACGGTCTGGCAACCAACCCAATGCTCTTTCTGCACCAACTCCTAGGAAGAGATACAGAAAGAACAGGAAGGGAGGTTTCAAACCCAATCCAAACAGTGCGAATGGTGAACCAATTTGGGACAATAAACCGAAACAGAGAACTCAAAGTTTGGGTCTCTAAGTTGGCAACCCTAATAATGATATCTGCGGTCATGACCGCTGCAGCAGCAGTGCTCATGGACGAAGATCTTGTCTGCAGCGTCCAAGTTGACCAGCGCTCCTCGGCTGACCGCTTGGCAGCTATAGACCGGACATTACAGGGATGGTCATTTGCGGTTTTGACTTCTGAAGAAAGTTCAATATTCGTTACCAAGTATGGAGAGGTTAGCCTCATGTCAGGTATCCGTGGAACGACATCCGCCGCTACTATCTGTGGGAAAAACGGTCATTTATATATTCCCAGCAATATGAAGGAAATTGAGGAAATTACAGAACTCTCAAAAAACAAAGTTTATTTGGGAAGGCAAATGATATGGAAAGTCAATCAGCCTGCTGATGACGGCATTTTTGCCAGTAATGAAGTTACTTTTGGACGTTTTGGCATCAAAGAGGAAAATGCATCTGACAGCTCTGGTAAGACCACAGTTGTAGGTTGTATCTCCCTTGGGAATCATTATCCAACATTGTGCAAATTTGAAGATATACAAAACCCTGTAGCATTGTGTGAAACTCCTTACCTTTTTGGGACACCAGCCGATCTGACGATCAAGAGATCCGATGTCGAGGAAGTGCTCCAACAAAGTAAAGACGCTCTCGCAGAGCTAAGGAGGTTGGTATCTAGATCTATAAGCAAAATGGGATATAGTAAAAAACGAATAAGTACTTCAGAATACCCCGATTTTGAACATAAAGAGAATTGTATTTTTCCAATTGAGATCAAAATTGTATCAAAGTTACCGAACACTTCGGACTATTCACTTGTAAGGCCTTCACAATATCCTGCTTTCTTCTCAAATGCAAAAGCATTTCTGAACTACTTAGATCAGAACCAAGAAAAAATTCAAACGTATCTGAGTTCAGAGGCCACCCGAAACCCATTGAGGCTGGTGCCTGACATGGACTCAGGATCTGAAATTTATCAGTCAATCTCTGATCCAGACCTTCTAAAAGTGAACACTCCGCTAGCCTTAATTATTGGAATTACATTATCCGTTATCTTTGCAATATTGATAATAGTTCATTTTGTTTGTTCATACAGAATTGGAAAGCAAAAAAATCAAATCGTAAGATTATATGAGCAAGAACTTTTATGTAGAGTACCGACAGCTCCAGAAGTCTATTAAATTTTTTGATTCATTTAGGCGCAATGTAAATTTGGACCAGTCGCCAGAACAAAAAATCATGTAAAAAGTAATGTATTCATTTTATCCGATATCCGACATTCGAGAAAGTATAAAACTCTTATATTGTTCATCATGTTTGTTCCAGATTATTTTTATCTGCAAAAGTTGACAATTTTAAGACAATACGGTTTTGCTTAAAGTTAATCTTTCCAAAAATACGGATGTATCGTTATTCAAGTATCTTATTACGTCCGACGGCCATGTTATTGATGCACGTTGTATGGCCGGTAATAATATACGTAGTCTAAAATTCGGTTTTTCTCCTTGATTATAAAGGTAAGGCCCAAAGGAGTCCTAAGTTGGCATTCTAACGGCATGAAAAAAAATGTATAGAAAAACCGGACATTAGACGCACTTTTCCAGGGAATATCCGCCTACGGACATTGCCCCGGATAAAAAACATTTTTACCTGTTTTACTTAAGGAACTTGTGCCAGGATTTACAGATGGAACTGACGTCTACCGATTCGAGTTGAGAATTCAGGCCAAAGGTTAAACGGTTTACGATTGGTTTACAAAAATTGATATTGTTAAGTCAACTTTTATTTTTTCAGCCTTTCGCAAAAAGGGGGGTGGACACGCCCGTTAAGTTCATCCACTTTAGTATAAACCGAAGCGATTTTTCAAAAGTTTGAAAATTAAAATTCATCTCGCGAAAATGCTTATCCTTACATCTGGCAACTCTAAGTCTTAATATTAATCTCAACATCAATCCTAACATCTCAAGTACGTCAGAATATACCGCATGAACATATTTTTCTGAAATCATTGTATCAATTAATTCCAAACTCTAGAATTCTCTCTTACAAATAGACAGATGTACTGTTATAGTGTATTTCAAATCAATGGATATGATACATACTAGGTGTATGTTTTATAAATGGTACTATATACTGTATTGTTTATAATTGATGCATACTAGATTATAGATCATAGTTCCACAAGAGTCCGTCTGCCAAACATACTAGAAACGCTAAAACAACGCAAATGAGCTTCTGTCGATAATTCCTTCAGTTCTTCCAAAGTTCTTCGATTATGTTATATCTTTGTAGCATAATTGTACCGCCAGGAAAATGTACTTTATTACAATATTTAATCATATTTACGCAACTGTTTCTGTACAAATATCAACCATGATTGACCATCTCGCAATAGGTTTTATGTACAACTGTTTTCAAATCAAAAAGTCTTTAGGCAATAAACGACTATGCACATCTAGCACCGTCGTGTTGACGTTGGCCTGGGGATTGGTGCTAAACACCCCCACGTCAGCTATCAGGCCGCAACTACCCCGCTAGACCGCTGATTTGAGATCATGCTTAGTACAGTTGGCGTTTTGTAAGAAAGTTTTCATTTCTTTAAAAATTGCAAATATAAACTTATAAGCTGATACAATGACGTCTCATAACCCTGCAGAAGTTAAAATCCGTCATAAATAATGGTATGCCAGCTTCGACTTAAAACGGACCTTAGGGCATCCCTTGAGATGACTGACCCTGTCTCTTATACACATCTGACGCTGCCGACGAATAG
>OJHD01000121.1_pt1 | contig 16473 bp, 4 predicted proteins | sample 1594981 | NCBI WGS metagenome assembly OJHD01 (sample SAMN05416720, study PRJEB24817) | seawater metagenome | isolation source: Sea water | place: Canada:Atlantic | collected 2013-07 | reverse complement strand
CGTCAGATGTGTATAAGAGACAGCACCAGATGTGTGGGCACACTCAGCCTATCCTCCTAACGGTGAAGACGAATTTGATCAATGGGCTGCAGCTCAGGACTCCCTGTCGGGATGGCAGTGGACCCCAGAATCAATTGGGCAAGACCATGTCTTCTACACGTCAGGCGGAACACACGTGCCAGCAGCACGGCACTACGCAGATTATGGTTTTGTGCATCACAAGCCCAAAGTACTTGTGATCAGCCCAGGACTGAAGATTTATCGTCAGGCTCACGGCTATCAGCGGTCGGTTGATCAGATTTTCGACTCGCGCTGTGGGGTCTTGCAACGAGAAATCACAGGGCTGTATCATAGTGCACAAGCCTTGCGGCCCAACTTTCGGGGGTCCAACCGAGTTAACGCACTGCGCCGTAGTGTCACCGACTACCTTATGTTTCAAATGAATCATGGATACATCAGCTTGAACTGGGTGGACAGTGACGAAGGAATCGCTTTTGAAGTGCATCAAGTTGTGCAGCCGCCAAGCCGCAACTCCGGCCACCGAGGTGTGTGGGCTGTGGGGCGCGAGACCACGCGCCACCAAGATTTCCCCGCCGACTGTCAGCTGTTGGACGTGCAAAGCAGTCCAGGGCTCAAGTTTAAACACATGCCGGATGGGCTTGATGTAAATGCAGTTCGTTTTGGTGAGATGGTAGGAACACATTTCTCCCAAGATCCATACGATGTCTTGGAGAGTCGAACGGCTCCCCGTTTCCGCACATGCGAATCAGTTCTTCTGCTTAACTTATTTCAAAACACGAGCTTTGCGCGCGTGCATTCAATGTTTGAGGATAAACTGCACAAAGTAGTGGTGTTAGAGAACAACTTTGATAAGATTGGGCATCCACTTGATACTATGCACTATCAGCCAGTTTCCGAACACTGGCACAGCTGGTTCCCTCACTTGTCGGATGCTGATGCAATGGTTGCTTGTGGGTTTCCCAGCAACATCGCATCGTCCAACTCGGACCACGCACGAGGGCAGCTTCTAGAACTCAACCTACTCGCAAGCTCCTTTCAGTCTGATTATTACTTGTCAGGCCAAACGAATGATGTGTTGTTGGATGACGACCCGGTTCTGGATGCTCCCACTCCTTGGAGAGATATTCGGAATATCATTCGTGACTCGCAACAGATCGCTGACTATCCAGTTGGAACGTTGCGTCGTGATCGGCACACGTGCTCTCTACGTCACCGTTTTGGTGACTACCGTGTACGAAACGGGGAGTCAATCTCAGGCAGTGCGGAGATGCCAGGTCAGCCAACTAAGCGGCAACAATGGATATCGCATGGCAACTGCAGCCGCAACACAGCAATCCGTCTTGTTAAGTTCACACAGCTGTGGCAACACGCGCGCCAAGTTCGCGCTGACTTCACTATTTTCATGGAGTCGATCCCACACTTTGAAAATATCAGCCACACATGGCCACTCATCTTGGAGTTTGTTGGCCCGAACAACTTTCCTTACGGACGAATCCTATCTGTGGACGCGCGTCTCATACTTTTGGGTTACTCTACAGAAGAGGTGATGCACCCTGACTGGGAAGAGGAATTGCAAGAGAGCGGTTCAGCTCAGTGGCGTGTTTTTAACGGTGAAGAGCAACAAATGGTACCTTATGCGGAGCGCGTGGGTGATCTTATTGCTCTAGGTGATGGAACAATGGTTCAAACAAATGTGCAAGGCTATTTAGATGGCACATATCCGGTTCTCATGGGACGCTCCAAGCTGGTATCTCGAGAACAGTTTCGGTTTCGCACCCCTGATGGTCGCGACTCAATATCGTCACAGGAGTTTAGTGATGCATCCAGCTATGTCGACGAAGACGTACGCGCAGTTGTCCCCGTTGAAGATCACTCGGGCACTGTTTTCAAAAACGATCAAGAAATGATGTCGTCAGAGGAGAGCGGTTTAAAGCCATTTGCCATTGGTTCATGTGGCTATGCAGCACCTTCCGAAACAGTCGAGGAGGCATCGCGACGTGTCGAGCACGCAGGAAACACTCCGCCCTCGACGCCAGCACCAGATGAAGAGGTTGCTGTCGATGGACCTACTAACGGCATTTCACATGAGGACATACATGACCTAGACGCTAGCTATCCGTTGTCAATAGCGCAAGGGCAACCGCCGATGGAGCGGCACCTTGTACCGCTTAGTGCTGTACCAACTGAGTTGCCTCCGCCTGCGTTGCCGACTGTATTCCCAACACCGTTTCCGTTTTGGGATGCGTCTTTGAGCCCCGCTGGTTTCGCGGCTGTTCCCCAGTCGATCCAAGTTTACACTTTTACAGCGGCATCAACCGAGCAACAGGCAATGCCTGCAGCCAGCAGTCCACGTGTCGAGAGTGACAGTGCCCTCCCAACGCGCGCGCAAATCAGCGCGAGTACGGCAAGCGCGCACGTGACTGCAACTGCTGACTACCCAAGCAAGCTCAAACGAGACCGAGATGGCAACCTTTGCCGTTGGAAACCAACAGTAGGCACACCAGCGAACCATGGAGTCGGCTTATCGGATGTGGACGCTCCGCTAAGATCTGTACCAGATGTGAGCTTGCCCCGCTCGGAACGATCAGTGCAGCGTGATGCAACTCTAGTCAGCGCGCAGCGTGCTGAAGCAAGCACAACTGGTGCTCGCGCAGGAGAACATGATAGGCATCTCACGGATTTGGAAGAGTACCGCAGTGGTAAGAACAAAAACGATGTGGCATCAGATGGTGCTGGCATGGCAGAGCCGCAAGTACAAAATTTGGAAAGTGGCAAACTTCTGCGGCAACGAGTGCCCACAGAAAAAGAACTAAGAATGGGGGGAGAATTCTCTGAGTGCGTTGATTGTGATGGAGCAATGAACTCGTCGTCGGGGTCGACTCCTTTCTTGAAAGGGGGGGAGATTGCTCCGGAGATTGCTCCAAGTTTGGCAAATCAGGCTTACTTTGGCCCCCCAGATGTCGCAAAATACGATGTTTCGGTTGAGTTCGCTAGTTCGGCTCAACACAGCGCGTCGGCTAGCGTGCAATCGCAGCTCGCGCAGACAGATGTGCAGCTCGCGCAGACAGATGTCAATCGTGAATATGAGGCAGTGACATCTTTGATGGAGATGCATGGCAGTTCAGTAGCCTCTTCGTCTGATAGCATGGTATTGCTGACAAGCGGCAGTGTATCAACAAATGCTGCGCTCAAGCCTTGGCGTCTCAAGGACCAACGAGTAAGTCGCGCAGGTCGAGTTGACACACGAAGCCGAGCAGGTCGGCAGCAGGTCGATCCTCGTGTTGGTAAGCCTCGAGACAGGAACCGGTCCAAGGACCGACCCAACAAGAAGCGGCCGAATGACAATGTGGCAGTGCCGGTGCAGGATGCACCAGTGCAAGATGTAGAAGAAGCGCATACACGCGCACTCAATCTGAGACGGTTCACTGATGTTCAGGAGTTGCCTCTTCAGGCGGAAGCAGCGGATGTGAATGAACACGAGATTCGTCTCCGCATGGTCGCTGTAGAAGATGACTCCAATGTTGAGAGCTCTTTCGTGACCAGTGCAATCGCACTGGCACGAGACATCAGAGGAGCGCAGCCCTCGGTCAATCGTACGACTGTTCTTGATCCAACTGCCGATGATGCAGTAGACAGATTTGTAGAATCGGAGCAAATGGTTGTAGAGACTCCACAAGTAGAGCAAGCTGTGCCTTCGTTGCTTGAATTGCACACTGCGCAAGATCTTCAACTTGTGTCACAGACAAATGGTCTGTCTTTAAACGATTCTGGAGATGAAGCAGCACGCAGTTTGCAGCGTGAGGTCGTTCTTTCGCACCAGCCTGCCACGGTAGTCGTCTCGGCATCGGGAGAGGAAGACACAATTCCGATGTTTCCTCCTGAGTCGTACAGAACCCCGAACAAGCCGATAGTGCAGTCGAAGCAGCCTCCTCCACCGCCGAGTCCTCGCCGCCTTGGCGCGAGTCTCTTCATGATTTCGTCGGAAGAAGCGACCTTACCGAGTGTCATGTCCATGCTGCGGAGGGCACACCCGCAGCCCTACGTTCTACTTTATGATCAGAAGAGCTCAGAAGGCAGGCGGTCGGTGATATGTTTGTGTGACTCGGGTGCAGCCTCTTTCAATATCATGGCAGAACGTGTCTATCTTGAGGCACGAAAGCGCAACCCCGCGCGCTTCGACGCATACCACCCATATGAGCGGCCGTTGCCAGTATCAGGCATTGAAGCCAGCCGTAAGGAGGTGTGCATTGTAGGTCGCACGAACCAGAAGCTTTACTGCCCCATCACGGAGCGGCAGCTCTGTTTTCCGACCGTTATACTTCAGAACGCGTCAACAGGAGATGCAGAGGTGATTTTTGGTAACCGACAGGGCGCCAGCAATGCATGGGGAACCATTACGGACTTGGGCAACATGGAGTACACCATCCGACAAGTTGGAGATGGTAGCCCAGAGCCTTTAGTGTTAGATATGGTCTGGAATCCTGATGCCGCAGCAATGCAAGCTCTGGCTCGTCTGCTTATCAACAAAGAGCGCGAAGCGTGTGATGTGCACCTCACGTCGGAGGAAGTCGCGCATCTGGTTGAAGAAAGCTCTACAGAGCAGCACTCGGAAGAGCCCTTGAAACAGCTAGAGGAACTTTTTTCGGAGCTGCCGTTGGAAGAACTAGACGAAGTTCTGATCAAGGTAGCTGAGGTTGGATTAGACTCACAGGAAGACTCAACCAAGTTGCCACCAGAGCAACCTTCTCCTAGTCCTCCCGTTTTCGAAGAACTTGCGCGCTCGTGCAGCGAACTCTCAACTCCAATAGAGGCAAGTCCAGGATCAACGACCACAATGAGTATCGAGTCACCTATTCCAAGTGTTCGTTTCTCGGCAGCCAGTAAAGAAGCATCTCTCGAAGCTAGCCGCGGGCTTGTCATGCCTCGGCATCCAACTCCGCATCCTGTTAACGCGCACCGTCAACGCGAGCGTCAAGAACGTTTCGACGCAGCAGCTCGTCAAGATGGACATCTGAGTCGTATCATGGGAGTGGTGCCTTTTAGTAAGATGAATGGAGCTGAGCTCACGGAGACCATCAAGAGACTATCAAGTTTTGCAAACGAGCAGCAACGAATTTTGCTTGAATTAATTGCTGTCAAAGGAACCATAGCAGAAGGTTCGTTATGCCAGCATTGCCAAGCTCTCGCGTGGACTTCGCAAGACTACGAAATGTTCAACTGCGATGAACATCTGCCAGGACTGGTGGCTCTCAATGAGATTCTTGGAAGCCGCTGTGCTTCGTGTGATCGACTACGAGGACCTCATGGACCTGGCCGACGAGTTGAGTGCATTCGAGCCCTCTTCAACAAGGCCTTGATGTTCAGAACTTTTGAAGCCCAGCACGCACGCGCGATGCAAAATCAACTGCGCATGTGCGTGGTTGAGAAGGAGACCTCGATGAAAATGTTCCTCCAAACGGAAACTCCAGTCAGTCCGGCTTGGAGCTCGGATGAACTGTCTCCTCAGAAGGCTAGCGCTAGTGGTGGAGATGCCGCGGAAGGAGGAGATCTTGTTGAACGCAACCTGTTCTGTGATGAGTTTGACGCAGCTGCAATCTCAGATGAGCAAGTCGAAATTGGTGACGACGGCGCGAGTGGGGCAGAACAGCACCAGCAGCCACTCGCATCCTGTCCCGCGGCACCGACTAGCTCAAGCCAATCTGCAGCCGAGAAGGTCGAGCAGCTCATCGACAAAGCAGAGGTGCTATCAGAACCGGATTTTTAGTCCCCGTTGGAACAGCTCTGAACCAGCGGGGGAGCACAAGAGCCCGGCACGTTTCGTTTGCAATGGATAACGAACGATGTGAGGAGCATAAGTGCGGAGGTGAAAGGAAGCGGTCGAGGGAGTTCGACCGTGAGCTGGAGAGTGGCCCTGGGCTATTTGATGGTGTCTTGGTGGATGGCATGTCTACACACTCTGAAGTGGGAACTTCATTAACGAGTAGCGCGTACATCGAATGGCTCGCGCAGCAACACAATCGATCAACGTTCGATGTTGCGCAAGGCTTTCATCACACACACATCAAAGACCCGGATCAGGCACAGCTCTCCAGTGTATCGAGGGAAACGTTTCAACAATGCTACCAGCTCTACTCATGCAGCAGCATGGTCTGGCAACCAGGGCAGCAAAGAGATGTAGTTTGTCTTTTGAGAAATGGACGCGCGCGCATTGGCGAAGCAACATTCATCATAGACGACGAGAGGGATTCTTGTCAGCCAGCACTTGGGTCGATCCCGAATGCTATCTTCAAATCGGACAGCAAAGGAAAGATTGTTGTACCGGTGATCAATCACAGCAAGCATGGTGTTGCTCTTGATCAAGGAGATTTTATAATGCATGTATTGCGGATGGAACCGCAACAAATTTATGTAGTCGACGCAAACCTTGACGCGTCGAGAGAAGAAGAAGCTAGAAAGCAGTTCTCTACTCAAGAAAATGCTCTACTTACATTGCATCAAGAATGGCAGGCCGGGGACCGGCCGTTCTTTAAGAGGGAGGAGGGAACCGACGAAAAAGTGGTCGTAGCAACCAATGAAGGCATGACCGAAACAAAAACAAATTACATAGCCGACCGGCGCGCAACATCGAGCGTCGAGCACGGCAACAATGAGGGAAGCACTGCAGTAATGGCCATCACGGCTACTCCGCGGTGCATGCACAAACAGAGGGGTGTCCTCCCTGAAAGGCACAATGCAAGCTTGGCAGATTTGCTCAGTGGTAAGTACACCATCTGTAGCATCTCACCAGATGTCTTCGATCGTACGGACGTGATCCCCGTGGTTGTCCTGTTCGGGGGCGCTGGGGGGTTTGAGAAGGGTTTGCCAGGTAAAAAGGATGGCAAGCATCTAGTGGTTGCTGTGTCGATAGAAGGAGATGCCATTACGGCTCAGGCCCATCGGCTCAACAATCCGAAAGTGCCAATGCATCAACTCATGATGGCAAACCATGAGGAAGTCTTGGCGGCTGTGGAGCGCTATCTCCCACGCGCATTCTGGAGCAAGTCGTGGTGGCACGCATCACCCAGCTGCAAGAAGGGTAGCTGTGCGAATTACGGACAGTCTCCGGCAGAAGTCAAGAACTGGTTCAAGACGGCCAATTGGACCGTTGCCTTACTAAAGAAGTCTGGCTGTCCAGTATGGACATTAGAAAATACGGTCAGGCTGCTTCAATGTTTCTTGGGTTTTCCCACGGCGCGTGTATTCCGAATGGAACGACACTGCGCACTTCCACAGAAGCGGGCTCGTTTGTTGGTAAGCAATATTGTTATCAGCATACCACTGTACGAGGGCCCTCAGCTGAGCTGTTATGATGCCTTGGCAGAAGTCAAGGGTTGGTCAGGGCCAGCTGCGAATCTGTTGCAGCGCAACTCGTTTGCTCATGTACGCACGTGCGCGAAGCCTTCGTTTACGGTGACATCAGGGCCGCATCACATTGGTGGCACAACTATTGGCGGGATGACCGATCAGCACATTCCCACTGCACGGGATCGATCGATACTGCAAGGTTGGCCTTCGGAAGATCCAATGGTGTTTCCTCCGGGCAATACGGAGACGGACAACAGAATCCTTGTGGCTGATCTCATTCCTCCTCCGTTCGCGACGGTCCTTGCTTCTGGAGATGTCTTTCGCACGCTGGTTAAGGCGGGCAAGATTTGGCATCTCAGAATTCAGGTCTCAACGGTTCAGCATGCAGACTCACAGCTCTGGACCGAAGAGAAGCTGCAGCAACAAGTGCTGCTGATTAACGACGGTGTCATCAAGGCCGAGGAAGTGGTGAAGCAAATAGAAGAAACAGCACCAACACGTGACGTGCTGTCACGAGACGCGCCTTTGAGCGAGTTCGACTGTGGTAGACACGGTGTATGGTTCTATTGGGGACCCGAGCTTGGTTACTCTCCTTCTTGGCGGACAAGGCAAACTTTAGAATCGTCTTTGATGGATGAACCTTGGAATGTGGTTTTGCAGCCACCTTTGTCTTGTCAGACCAAGAGTGAGTGGCATCGGCAGAGGGAAGCACAGCGCGAGCTGCGTCGTGCTCAGTTGAGCGAAATCAGTGACATGGCCACCCACGACAAGGAGGTCAGAGCTGCACCGGAGCGTCCCAAGAGGCAACATGTCTTCAACATCCACCCAGAGCCGGAAAGTGTGGCTGACTATCACTCAAATCGGCAGTTGCAAGCGGACCAACCATTTCTGTATGGCCCCTACCTGTCTGAGGGTGAAAGTTATCAAACCCCACGCACCGCCGAGAATGTAGATAAGGCGTGCGCAGCCGCGGGACTGGATGAGCTACCAGAACGACACAAGAGTGAACGAGACTTTTATCGGGACCTCATCTACGAGTTGTGGATTCTGTTTGATGACAAGATGAGGAGCATCAAAGGGGTCGAGATAGATTTAGACTTAGACCATGTCAAACCCATTCGACTCCCGCCTCACCGCTTGTCACCCGCCAAGACGGAGATCGCGAAGGCCCTAGTGCAGGAGTTCGTTGACGATGGCTTGTTGAAGCCCGTGACCTCTGAGTGGGGCTTCCCCATCGTTATCGTTCTCAAACCTGACGGGAAGGCATACCGGCTCTGTGTTGATTTGCGGGAGCTCAATAAAATCATCCCGCATGACACGTATGAACCACCCACGTGTGACGCGTGCCTGGAGTGGCTTGCTCAGCGTCCTTTCCGCTCAACGGGAGATTGTCGATGGGGTTTTCATCAAGTACTGCTGTCAGAAAGAATGCAGAAGATCATGACGCTTAACACTCCGTTCGGAACCTTCTGCTACCAACGTTTGGTCATGGGGTACATCAATGCCACGGCTGAGTTCCAACGGCACATCAACAACACATTGGGAGATTCGTTGTGGCGCGAGGCGCTTGCAATGGTCGATGACTTGTTAGTGGCCAGCTCTTCGTTGGCGGAGCACCGAGTGCATATGGTCAGTGTCCTGCACAAGCTGGCTCGGAGGCACCACAGCCTCAAGCCGAGCAAGATGTCTATCTTGAGAGAAAAGGTGAAGTACTTGGGTCATGTGTGCACTGAGAAGGGACTTGAGCCTTCGAACGAGCACAAGGAGGCGATCGCGAAGATGCCCTACCCTGCCTACGTGGACAAGACCATCAACATCACTTCTCTCCGCAGTTTCATCGGCATGATCAAGTACCTGAGACGGTACATAAAGGACTGTGCAAAGCTGTGTTCAGTTTTGAACCAATTGCTTTGTAATGACTCAGATGCAATCTGGAAGCAGGAACACCAAGACGCATGGGACGCGCTCGTCAAGGCGGTGGTGGAAAATGTTGGGATTCATCATCCAAATTATCATTACCCTATTTACGTTTGCACGGATGGCAGTAAGATGGGTGTTGGCGGCTATCTATATCAGATCATCGATGGAGAAGAGAGAATTGTCTCTTTCTACTCTAGGTCTACAACTAAGGCGGAGCGAAAATGGGACACTCGCGACCTGGAAGTGCTTGCAATCATCGCGACACTCGAACACTACCGACCAGTCATAGATGGGCAGCGGCTCAAAGTGATCTCTGACCACAAAAACTTGAAGTGGCTCATGGACCAGAAGAACCCGTCAGGTCGACTGGGTCGTTGGGTGCTCCGTCTCTCTGAGTTTGACTTTGAGCTCGAGTACCGAAAAGGAGCCAGGATGCAGATAGCAGATTGCCTCTCGCGCAACAGTCAGCGAGATAGCGAATGGCGCGAAGATGATGAAGAGATGCCAGCGGGCATCATTAAGTCCGAAGATTTGTTTGTCACCAAGTCTTCGGCTGAGATGTTAGTGGTGCAGTTAGAGAAGGGACTGTACGAACTATCTCTGTCGACTCTGCTAGAAGAAGGGTTGGGCGGAGAAGTCTTGGCAGCCCATGGAGCGGGCGGTCAAGAAGATGACGACGGCAGTGATGACGGTTATGAGGAGCCAGCCGGGCGTCACGATCTTCCCGACAGCCTGCGGCCTCAGCCAATCACTCAAAAGCAAATGTTGCAAGCACAGCAGAAGTGTGATTTTTGCCGTGACATGATTCGTGATTTAGAGCATGAAGCCGGAGGTACGGGAAAGGACCGCAGTTCAAGGTACTGGGCAGTCTTTGATGGAGTTCTTCATCGCGTCACGGAAGCAAGCGACGCGCGTGAAGGGTACGATTCAGCGCGCCCCTTCGTGCCGGAGACTCTGCGGCCCACAGTGCTTCATAACATGCACAACAGTGTGTGGGGAGGTCATAAAGGGGCCGAAGGCACCTACAAGGATACTGCTGACAAGTACTTCTGGCACAAAATGGAAGTCGACATCAGGCAGTATGTCTCAGAATGCGTTGCATGCCAGCTCGCAAAGGGGACGCAGCCTAGTCGACAGGGCTACTTGGCTGGCAACACTTTTCATTCGTCTATGTCAATGGTCTGTATGGACTTGATGGGGCCGCTCATGTCGGTTAACAAAGGACGAAGAGGTGCTCAGCAGCCCGTTCACATTTTTGTTATTGTGGACCCCTTTTCTCACAGAGTCTGGCTGGAAACCATTCCTGACAAGCGAGCCGAAACAATTTATGAAGTGTTCTTGCGACGTATTCTTTTGGAATGGGGACCGCCTCGCGCAGTGCTCACGGACAATGGTTCAGAGTTTGACAATGTGCTTTTGAAAGAGTTGTGTAAGCTCTGGCGCGTTAAGCTCTGTTATACACCTCCTTTGCATCCGCAGAGCAACTACACGGAGAGGGTGAACAGATATATTGGTGAGACGTTGAGAAATCTTGTCAACGCGCCGGGCGCGCGACGACGCGATTGGTCTGACTACGTGAAGTACATTGAGTTCGTCTATAACCGAAAGTATATACCAGGGACCAATTTGAGTCCGTACATGGTCACTATGGGTCGGCAGCCGCTTACTCCAATTGACACGGCTTACATGGACTCTGAAGGCTTGGCTATTGCTACGGCACCACACGCGTCGTTGGAGGAGCACTCCAAGCAACTTGTCGCGAAGCTCAAGATGGCGGACGAAGCGGTGGATGCTGCGCGAGCTAAAGCTCTTGGCAAATCTCGTGAGCAGTTCAACCAGTCAAGGATTGAGGAGAAGCTCCTGCCAGGAGAGATGGTTCGTTACTTTCGCAGGCTCACAGCCAGAAGAGGGGTTGCGGATGCTGATGGCAACGAAGTCAAGCTTGGCGAGATCAGCAAGCTCAAATTGCGTAATGAGCCATATCGTGTCACGCGTCAGTTGACTCCGACTACGTATCAGCTTGAACATCCTGAGACTGGCAAACTAAAGCCTCGACCAGCTCACATTTCACAGATTGCCCGTTTGAAGGTTCCGCAGCAGCCACGGATTGCTGAGAATGAGGAAGAGCAGCAGCCTCCCAACGGCGTGCCCCTTGTTGGTGAACAAGATACTTGGGAAAAGCTTAGGTCGCCAGGGCACACTATTTTTCGGTTCAAAGATGATGAGGTCTACTGGTTGAGGGTGGCGGAGGTGTTGGCGGTTGACTTGGAGAACAGCACTGTGGAATTGTGGTATTATCTGCGGTCTCGGCAACATTCTACCAAGAAGTGGCATGAGCCCTTAGTGCTTTCACCACACCACCCGGAGTATTATGACGAACGCAGCCCAGGCACGTCTCATCTCAAACCGAAGAAGGACAAGATTCCGCATCTTCGAAGGCGGCAAGGTCAGGTTGACAAGACAGATGTTGAAATAGTGGTTCCATACTTCTTGCTCGAGACTGCAGGAAAGGTTCCACGAAAGGTTTGTGCAGCTGCGGATGAGTATTTGCGGCGGCAATACAAGGCGGGTGCCGATGTCGCGCCCGTCGCGCTCTCTTTCCCCACAGAAGGAGAGGAGCAGTTGCAGAAGCAACTTGCAGCCTCATTGCGACGGCCCGGAGGGGGCAAGTGAGGTTTATTCACTCAAATGTTGGGTGAATACTAAGATGGCACTTGGACTTGATGTCTTTGTCATCTTCGCATTTCTTGAGAAGTGCAAACTGGATTACAGTATTCTACAGAAATTTAAAGTGACTGGCTAAATGCGCATTATTGCGAACAGCGGACACTCAGATCTTTCTGAATTATTACCCGTGATAAGTCCACGGTAAAAATCTGATAGCCCTATCTGCATAGCATGGCACAGGCTGCCATATTGGAAGGAAGGCACAGAAATCAGGTTACTGTGGCAAAAGACTTGGTTAAGATATTTACGTCGAAGATCGTTTGACATGTGGCTTTAGAAGCCCGAAGAACAAGAACAGAGGTTTCAGTGATGATAGGTTATGTTTGCACACTGAGGATTAGGGACTCTGTGAAAAGCACTGAAGGTGAGGAACTCGCGCCGCCTAAGTCGGCCCGAGCAAGCTCAACGTGACCCAGCCACGCACAGCGGAGCTCGCTACATAGGGTGGGGATGTTGTCATTTGAGGCTCTAGAGGAGCTGGCTTGGCATCAGCAGTGCAGTGATGAGGACAGAATCGGTGTTTGGCATGGCAGTGACGCACGGGGACGTACGTCGTTTTCGGGTAGGGGGGCTATGTGACGATCGGTTTGAAACGGCACTACCCCGCTAGGGGGCGGGTGAGTGCTGGATGGCGGCCAAGATCTGGGTTTAACAATGCCGTGCCCTCCATGGTGGGGAGCCTGGAGGTGGTACGGTCGGGGCTGGGTTGGGACCCGCTCATGGGCAGGAGGCTGGGGCCGAGTGCCGATGAGCAGCGCGCGAGCGTGTGTGCGCGCGCGCGTGCGAGATGCCAGTGGAGGCAGCTCGCGAACTATACGGGAAGGTTACATCCCATAGCGGATGTTGGTCATCCTCAATTGTATGTGGGCGAAGCATTGAATGTATGTTACGAAGAAGGCAAGAAAGAGGGCGAAGAAATCGTTTTTGAGTGTATTATTACTGGACCGAAGCAGAGTGTGATAGAGAGAAGCATTCGGTGTCCTGTATGGCCATCAGTGCCCATCCCTCCCATTCCCGCCAAGAGAGAGATTTTACAACAACAACCCGATAGTTGTTCACCGGACCACCGACAGTTAGGTCGGTGCTCTGGTCTAGGCAGGACCGCTTGGGGCGGTACCTGCAAGTAAACAGTTGTAGCTGACGACAGGCCTCTTCCCTGGGCGGAAGAATCGTCAGAAGTGGATCGGTGTGGACTTCTGATCTCGCGAGGCGAGATCAGTTGTGCGCCAGCACGTTAGGTGGCAAGTAAGCTACCGAGGAGCTCTGCGGACTTGATCACCCGCAGAGACAGTCAAGAGCTGTGACGACAGACAGTAGAAAGGTAAGCACCGCAGAATAGGGCCGCGGGACCGGGTTAGGAAGGAATCCTCGTCCTCGCGCCTCGCAGTAATTTGTACAGACAGTAACACGCTACGTTACTGATCGACCAGCAAGTACGATACAGGACTTCAAGACCTCAACACGATAGAGGGCGGCCACTTGAAGCTAGCACTATGAATCTTAATAGAATTCGAGATGCTCTTTCTCCATCAGCAGCGGGAGAACGTCCACGCAATGAGAGCGAGGACGGCGATGAACGTGAACCGGTATTCACGACGCGTGCAGCCGCGGCATCTGGAGGTGCCGCGGCACAGTTCGACACAGCAGCATACACTGATGTCAGAGGGCAGGCACAGGATCTTGGATCCGACCTCGAGCAAGAGGAAGCCGTAACTTCCCTAAGCACGCAAGACGCGATGCGCGTAGCAGAAAGCCTCTCAGTAGAAGGGCCCAAACAGGCGTTGTCGCTTGGTTTGATGGCTCAGAAGAAGCTACAAGATGTTCAGTTCTTCGTTGATAATGAAGCCTTCAGCAGCTTCCCGAAGGACCAGCAAGAGCAGCTCCTGAAAGATCTTTTGCAGATCGAGCTGGCTCGAAATGTGTTAAGCAATTTTGCGGCTAACAGCGCGAACTCGTCGGCGGCAGCAAGCTTGACTCGTCTTGAACAACAACTCAGCACAGACCCTGTGTGGCTGATGCTGAACACAACGGATGCCGCTCCGGCGGCCAAGATCAATCAATGGATGAGTAAAACAGCTCACAAGCTGGCTGAGATTTTGGAAGTGGATATTGCCCAACGTCTTGGTGAACAGATTTCCCCGCCAGCCGCCTCGTCGGCTGCGTCAACAAGGACTGTGACTATTCGGTCTGGGGAGAATGCCTCGGCCATGTCACCCTTCCCGGTCAATAACAAACCGGAGAAGCCGGGCTTAGAGCAAACCTTGCTGCTTTATCATATGATAGAAAAAGCCAAGATCATGACCCCACTTGAGGGCAAAACTCTTAGAAACTTAGAACACGCTGTGTCGAAGCACGCGTGGCTCGCGCTTCAATACTCTTCATGGGTCTTAACCAAACTCAAGCGGCTTCGGCTTAACGGTATCTCGGACACCGATGCGATTGATCACTTCTATTTGCACATCCAACAACTATTCAACATGAACAGACTGTACCGTCTAAGTTTGGAGAAGCTGAAGAAGGTGGCACAAACGGAGCTCAGTGGAGGATCAAGTTTTTGCTTAAACTTCATGCACGAGCGCGAGGTTACTTTACAGCTTGCTGAAATCTGTCAACGATCTTCATGGGACTTCGACTCTGCACAGTCATGCGGAGAGCAACTGCTGAAGCAGATGCTGCCTCTGTACAAGAAGGAGTTCCTCCACATTGCGGCAGGAGATGATGAATGGCGCGTAGGCGTGCGCTCAGGTTTTGAATCAATTTTAGAATCACATGAGCAAAAGTGCATGTACGAGCTGTTTGAGATAGTCGATGAGTATTTTGATGCGGTCGACAATTCGAAGGAGCCTGCGGTTGAGGAGTTTGATAAGAAAACCTCTTTTGCAAAGATGGCACAACCGCGGTTCCGTCAACGCGCGACCTCGGCAATCTTTTCGGCCACGCCGGAAGGGGCCGACTCATCCAAATCTCCTGTAAGTGCGCGCTCTCCACGCACGGGCACGGGTCCGGGTGGGGTACGGTGTGCACATGATTTCCAACCGAGGTATTGGCCAGAGCCGGGGACGGGGGCCATGCCACCCATGACAGGCCTAAGCAGAGCAGAATCCCCATGTGTGTTCGAGGTCAACAAGAGGAACAGTTGTCCTCGCCCGAAAGGGAAGTGCCAATTTTCACATGACGAACGCGTCTGTGATATGCGAACTTGGCCACAGGATGTGCAAGAGGTCCAGCGGCCTTTGCGCATACCGCCGGTGATGCCTACAAGCTCATCAGCGGGAGGCAAACCAGCCTCCAGCAGGACCACGGGTGCCCCGCACCCCATGTCCAAAGGATCACGCGACTCGAAGACTGTACGCAATCGGAGTCAGCGCGCTGGTCAGAGTGTAATGCAAGCTCAAGTTGGGGAAGTTGTTATTGACTCTTCAGAGGATGAGATTGAGATCAGACTCATCCAAGTCTGTCAACGACTTGAGGGCCAACCTTCTTTTCATGTGCCGGTAGCTACCAAGCCTATTGATATTGCTTGGAAGTCCTCAGCTACTCTCAACTGCGCGAGCGCGTGGCAAGGCACGGCATCGTCCTCGTCAGCCTTTTCAGTAATTCAGTCTCCTGTCTCGGACACGGAACTCATGTTTGAACTGGAAATGCAAAGTGCCAGTGTTAAGGCACTCAATGTTGATGACCTGCTCGAGCAACCGACATTGGAGTCGGCTCGCGATAGTGATGATGATGATGTCGATGATGACGACATGAGCACGTTCGTTGATGACGGTGATGATGAGGATGGTGTCACTGATTCTCCTCTCAACACTACACTTTCCGTTGCAAGTGACACACTCCAAGAAGCTTTCGATGTTGATGACCCGCCTGAGCAGCCACCGCCGGAACCAATCCCCGACAATGAGGGTGGTGACGATGGCGCGCCTTATGATCCTAACAACGATCCTGACATTTTCATCGACGACGATACCGATACTGAAGATGAAGATGGAGTTGAGGAGCGGAAGAATGAGGAGTCAATGAAGCAGCAATACTCCAACTGCTCAATCGTAGTTTCGTGCAAGCAGAACCGACACCTCTCAGAGTTAGAAGAGTATCGTTCGGGCGCGAACTCGAACGATGTCGCGAAGGATGGAGCGGCAATGCATACCGACCGCCGCTACTTGTATCAACGGGCTCTCACCCGACCGGTTTATCAACGGCTGGAAGAGGAGAATCTGCACATCTTTGGCGGCCATGATCATCCGGAACTGCCAGCGGTGGTCACGCATCCTCAAGGAGGTGGCGTGCGTCCCAGCATGCCTATGTGGCTGCTGTCACAATCGCGCCGTTTTCCGGCACCACCAGATGTATGGGCACACTCAGCCTACCCTCCTAACGGTGAAGACGAATTTGATCAATGGGCTGCAGCTCAGGACCCCCTGTCGGGATGGCAGTGGACCCCATAATCAATTGGACAAGACC
>OJHD01000112.1_pt1 | contig 17146 bp, 11 predicted proteins | sample 1594981 | NCBI WGS metagenome assembly OJHD01 (sample SAMN05416720, study PRJEB24817) | seawater metagenome | isolation source: Sea water | place: Canada:Atlantic | collected 2013-07 | reverse complement strand
AACAGTTCTTTGAGGTAAGGATTACAGATGTAAGTGGAAAACAAATTCTACAAACAGGGAATCAAAAAGAGCAGCCTTTAAGTGTTCAAACACTAACCACAGGTACTTACTTTATAACAGTGACTACAAAAGAGTCAAAACAAACCAATACCTATAAAATCATTAAGCAATGAAAAAGTTTTATGCCATTCTATGCATAGCCATAGCATCCCTAACACAACTCCAAGCCCAAGCCCCACAGGGTTTTAATTACCAAGCAACGGTAAGAAACAGTGCTGGGGATTTAATCATAAATACTAATGTGTATTTTAAGTTTAATGTCATTCAAGGTTCACTAACTGCAGTGCCAATTTTCACAGAAACACACTACGTTTCAACAGATGACTTAGGACAGGTGAACTTAGTTATTGGACAGGGCACAGCCAATACAGGCACCTTCTCAGAACTAGACTGGTCATTGGGAAGTTATTACTTAGGGATAGAGCTTGATACAGGCAATGGTTATTTGGCTATGGGCACTACCCAACTACTAAGTGTTCCTTATGCATTATATGCAGAGAACAGTGGCAACGCTACATCAGCAACACCAAATTTAGAAGCAGTACTCGCTGAAAACAACTCAGCCAACAATCAACAGATAAAAGATTTACAAGACCCTACAGAGGCTCAGGATGCAGTGACAAAAAATTATGTTGATACTGAAATTGAAAACAACGTACAGAATATAGAACAAGTACTCACACAAGGTAATGATGCAAATGGAATACAATTAAAGGGAATTGCAGACCCTACAGAAGCTCAGGATGCAGTGACAAAGGCATATTTTGAAAATAACACCACAAGCTCGGGTTTATCACCAGGAAATAATGTTGGTGATATATTGTATTGGGATGGTCAGAGTTGGGAAAATCTTGAAGCTCCGTCAACACAATCAACACTTCAGTTTTGTTTAGGCCAACTCACTTGGGGTCCCTGCCCTCCTAAAATAAATATTAGTTCTATAACTAAATATAGTAATACTACAATTGATGTTTCTTACTATATTGAGCCAAATAATAATGAGGTTGATGAGGTTATATTACTGTATTCTTTAGACGAAAACTTTAATTCTTATAATACCGTAGATGATGGCTATGGGGGGGTTAAAATTGTAGATGATAGACGAGTGTGGAATTTAGAAATTGGAGAAACATATTATTTTAAAATACAAATCACAAGCGGGTCAAATATTTATCAATCAGAAACTGTTTCATACACATTTACCCCAAATGATGATTATTGCCCTCCTATTTCTATAGCTATTATTGGAACACAACAATGGTATAGTGGAAATGCTTGCAATATAACCTACCGTGACGGCACGCCTATTCCAAAAGTTACAGATGGAACAGAGTGGGCAAGCCTTACCACAGGCGCTTGGGCGTATTTCGATAACGACTCCACAAAAGGAAAGCTTTATAATTGGTATGCTGTAATGGGTATTCACGATACAGACCCCAACACACCTAATAAAGAATTTGCACCAGAGGGTTGGCACGTACCATCAGATGCCGAGTGGACAACGCTTGTAGAACACCTTATTGCTAATGGATATAATTACGACCAAACCACCACAGATAACAAAATAGCTAAGTCCATGGCGTCCACCACAGGATGGAATAGTTCAACCAACACAGGAGTACCAGGCTATGACCAAAGCTTAAACAACAGTAGCGGTTTTAACGCTTTCCCTGAGGGACTCCGTATTGTTAGTGACGGAACTTTCGCTCAGATTGGTTCCACTGCGAGATTTTGGAGTTCCACTGAGTACGATACAAGTTACGCATGGTACCGCTGGCTGAACTCCGACTCCAATTTTCTCTTTAGGTCCAACGGCAATACAAAGGTGGCCGGCTTCTCGGTTCGTTTTGTTAGGGATTAAAAATCTTGACTCTTTACTCTTTAAGGGGCTGGCCTTGTGCAGCCCTGTCTTTTTCAATCAGCGCCGTAAGGCGCTTAAAAATTAAACTCAATTTTGGGTTTTATTTTTTCTAAGAAGTTAAAAAAAAGTTGTTTAAAAAATCCAGTGTTTGTTTCGAAAACAGCTCAATTGGGTGTACAGATGAAAAGCCGAAACGAACGTTTCGGTTTTTTTGATTCCTGTAACGAGTAAATCTTGCTTTAATGAGTTTAAGGAAATAAAAAACAAGCTGTATACTGGCGTCGGCTTTTTTCAAAATGTTGATTCTGGGACTCAGCGCAGCTAAGTCCCGTCTTCAGTACACAACGGGATAAATCTTCTTTTTTAGATTTATCCCTTTTTTTATTTTTCCGCTGCATCTACCCGTTTTTTAATTTGTAAATAGTTCATTATCTTTGAGTTATAAACCAATTTGATTATGCGCTATCTTACTTTAACTATTTTGCTTGTAAGCCTTACAGGATTTAGTCAAACTATTTCAAAACAAGTGATTGGTCCAGCTGGAGCCACTTATGAAAACGACACCAACAAACTCAGCTATACTGCAGGAGAAGTACTGGTGGGCGCTATGACCTCCGAAGATGGGAGTATCCAGTTAGGAAACGGCTATTATCCGTCTTTAGATTTATCAACTTTAAATACACAATCTCCAGAACTTCAATTGCAAGTAAAGGTCTTTCCAAATCCTACCACAGAGGCCATTTTCATCACCCATCCCACAGAACAGTTCTTTGAGGTAAGGATTACAGATGTAAGTGGAAAACAAATTCTACAAACCCCACATCAAAAACAGCAACCCTTAAATGTGCAGAGCCTTACTTCAGGCACTTACTTTGTTTCAGTCACTACAAAAGAGTCAAAACAAACCAATACGTATAAAATTATTAAGCAATGAAAAAGTTTTACATTTTCCTATGTCTAGCCATAGCAGCACTCACACAACTACAAGCCCAAGCCCCACAGGGTTTTAACTACCAAGCGACGGTTAGAAACACTACAGGAGAGTTGATTGTAAACTCCAATGTATATTTTAAGTTTAATGTTATTCAGGGAGCACAAGCAGCGGACCCTATTTTCACAGAGACACACGAAATACTCACAGATGATTTAGGACAAGTAAACCTAATAATTGGACAAGGCACGGCCAACACAGGCGTCTTTTCAGAACTGGATTGGTCTTTAGGGAGTTATTATCTAGGCATTCAGTTAAGCATTGACGGTCCTAATGACTATGTGGCCATGGGAACAACTCAGCTTTTAAGTGTGCCCTATGCTCTATATGCAGCAAACAGTGGTAACACAACAACAATACCTAATTTAGAGTCGGTTCTTGCACAGAGCAACTCAGCAAACAACCAACAAATAAAAGACTTGCAAGACCCTACGGAAGCACAAGATGCGGTGACAAAAAACTACACCTATTCAAAAGTAGTCGTCGATGCTTTAATTGCAGCAGCAGTTAATAACCTTCATAGTCAGATTAATGAAAATTTAAATTTACTAGAATTTCTAAAAGGTAAGGTGTATCGTAAAGATATTACTAATGGAGTAAGGTATGTCCATTTTGACTTATCTTATGCCCCCTATACATACGACGGGCAGACTGTTGAACAATATGAGGGTTGGTCTTTTTATGAAATACTCAATGACAATCCTGACGAACAAGGCTGCTTTTTACAATACCCTATAATATCTGCTTCGAGTTATGCCCTGGTCTTAAACCCGGCTTTTAATAGTCCCACAGAATTTAAATTTGATGCAGTCTTTGGTCAGAGTTTTACTGTAACAAAGAATTCTGATGATACGATTAGTATCTTCAACTTCAATATTGATGATGGCTATACAGAAGTGACTATAGAAGAATTTATCGAGTTAGATTGCTTGTAACCATAGGCATGTCTTCTTTCTAAAATTCAACACGTATAAAATTATCAAACAATGAAAAAGTTTTACATTTTCCTATGCCTAGCCATAGCATCACTCACACAACTACAAGCGCAAACCCCACAAGGTTTTAATTACCAAGCGACGGTCAGAAACACTACAGGAGAGTTGATTATAAACTCCAACGTATATTTCAAGTTTAATGTTATTCAGGGGGCACAAACAACAGTCCCTGTTTTTACAGAAACCCACTATGTCCCAACAGATGATTTGGGTCAAGTCACTTTAATAATAGGCGAAGGAACTGCCAATACAGGTGTGTTTTCAGAAATCGAATGGTCCTTGGGCAGTTACTTTCTTGGCATTGAGTTAAGCATAGACGGGCCTAATGACTATGTGGCTATGGGAACGACACAACTGCTCAGTGTTCCTTATGCCTTGTATGCAGCAAACAGTGGCAATGCTACTGCTACGACCCCCGATTTAGGGTCAGTACTCGCACAGAACAACTCTGCTAGCGACCAACAAATAAAAAATTTACAAGACCCCACAGAGGCGCAGGATGCAGCAACAAAAGCCTATATAGATGCATTAATAGCAAATCTTCAAAGTCAGATAGACAATACCGAGGCAGCTTCAGTAACAGACATCGATGGAAACACTTATGACTACATCGCTTACGGCACTCAGGTTTGGACGGTTGACAATGCCGCTATGGTCACGTACCGAGATGGAACACTTATTCCACAAGTCACGGGTGCTACAGAGTGGAGCAATCTTACTACAGGCGCTTGGTGTTATCACAACAATGACCCAACCAAACCAAGGTTTTATAATTGGTATGCGGTAATGGGTATCCACGATACTGACCCTGACACGCCAAACAAAGAATTTGCTCCAGACGGCTGGCACGTACCCAGTGATGCCGAGTGGACGACTTTAGAAAACCACCTTATTGCCAATAGCTATAATTATGACCAAACCAATACAGGCAACAAAATAGCCAAGTCAATGGCGTCTAATACTGGTTGGGTTTTTAGTTCAACAGAGATTGGAGCAGTGAGCAATGACCAAAGCTTAAACAACAGCAGTGAGTTCAATGCCTTCCCTGAGGCCACCCGTATCAACGATGGTTCGTTCGACAGTGATGGTGAAGGGTTCGATACGATCTTTTGGAGTTCTACTGTGGCCGATTTAGGCTCATGGTACCGTCTCCTGAACTACGAGAGCAGTAGCCTAGGCAGGGGGGCCAGCAACAATCAGAGCGGCTTTTCAGTTCGTTTTGTTAGGGATTAAAAATCTTGACTCTTTAAGGGGATGGCCTTGTATAGCCCCGTATTTTTAAATGAGTTGTGGTTATGTCAAAACAACTCCAGACTGATTGAAGAAATGAGTTATCTACTACGAAGGTCTTCATTTTAAGGCCTTTTTTTTATGCTTAAAACTCTTTATTAGCAGACTTAGCTTAGCCTTTTTGCGTCTTGTTTATTAAAACATTAGATTTGGTGTGAATCTAAGTTCTTACTAGATAAACAATTAACAAATTTAGATAGTTAAGGATGTAAACCCTAAAACGATGAAATACTTAACCTTTATTATTCTTTTTACGAGTGCAATTCTTGCCTCCTGTGCAAAAGAAACAAAACAAAAGAGCATTAAAGTGAACTATCCCGAAACAATAAAAAAAGCCGTTAGAGATACCTTTTTTGGAACTGAAGTTATCGATAATTACAGGTGGTTAGAAGACGATCGTAGTGAAGAAACCGAAAACTGGGTCAAAGCAGAAAACGATGTTACCTTCGACTACTTAAGTAAAATCCCCTATAGGGAGCAGCTAAAAAAACGGTTAACAGAATTGTGGAATTACGAAAAGCTAGGCACTCCTTTTATAGAAGGTGATTACACCTATTTTTATAAAAATGACGGCTTGCAAAATCAATATGTTGTCTATCGAAAAAAAGACGGCATAGAAACTCTTTTTTTAGATCCAAATACATTTTCAAAAGATGCAACGACTTCACTAGGTTCCTTGAGTTTTTCTAAAGATGGAAAAACAGCTGCCTATTCTATTTCCGAAGGAGGATCGGATTGGCGTAAAATAATTATTATGGATACGGAGTCTAAAATAATTAAAGAAGACACCTTGGTTGACGTGAAGTTCTCAGGTATTTCTTGGTATAAAAATGAAGGTTTTTATTACTCAAGTTATGATAAACCTCAAGGAAGTGAGTTGTCTGCAAAAACAGACCAACACAAATTATATTACCATCAGTTAGGTACTTCCCAAAAAGAGGATGAGGTTATTTTTGGTGAAAAAGCTTCGGAAAAGCACCGATATGTGGGAGGGTCTACAACAGAAGATAGTCGTTATTTAGTGATTTCTGCCGCGACCTCAACCTCAGGAAATAAGTTATTCATCAAAGACCTTAGTGTAAGCGACAGCAAGTTAATTCCAATAATCGACACGTTTGAAAGTGACACTTATGTGATACAAAACAGCCAAAGTAAATTATATTTAGTCACTAATTTAAACGCTCCTAATAAAAAAGTAGTAATAGTTAATTCGGAAAATCCAACACCAGAAAATTGGATAGATTTCATTCCTGAAACAGAAAACGTATTAAGCTTAAGTTCTGGAGCAGGCTACTTTTTTGCAGAGTATATGGTAGATGCCGTTTCAAAAGTTTTACAGTACGATTTTGATGGAAATTTAATTCGGGAAGTGAAATTACCAGGCGTCGGATCTTCAGCAGGTTTTGGTGGAAAATTGGATGCTAAAGAATTGTATTTTTCTTTTACAAATTACAATACCCCAAACGCCTCTTATAAATTCAATCCCAATAAAGGGACTTACGTTTCTTACTGGAAACCAGCGATCAGTTTTAATTCCACTGATTACGAAAGTAAGCAAGTATTTTACAACTCAAAAGACGGCACTAAGGTCCCAATGATTATCACTCACAAAAAAGGGGTAGTCTTAAACGGAAAAAACCCAACGATCTTATACGGGTATGGAGGTTTTAATATCAGTTTAACGCCTTCTTTCAGCGTTTCAAACGCTGTTTGGATAGAGCAGGGGGGTGTCTACGCCGTTCCAAACTTACGAGGCGGAGGAGAATATGGAAAAAAATGGCATGATGCCGGTACCCAAATGCAAAAGCAAAATGTATTTGATGATTTTATTGCAGCGGCAGAATATCTCATCGATAATAAGTATACCTCACCGGCATACTTGGCTATTAAAGGCCGGTCAAATGGCGGTCTTTTAGTAGGAGCAACCATGACTCAAAGACCCGATTTAATGAAAGTGGCGCTTCCAGGTGTTGGTGTTTTAGATATGTTACGCTACCATACATTTACAGCAGGTGCAGGTTGGGCTTATGATTATGGAACGGCCAATGACAGTATCGAAATGTTTGAATATTTGAAAGGGTACTCCCCTGTTCATAATGTAAAAAAAGGAACAAAGTACCCGGCAACATTAGTAACCACTGGTGACCATGACGATCGTGTAGTGCCTGCACATAGTTTTAAATTTGCTGCAGAATTACAAGAAAAACAAACAGGAGAAAATCCTGTTTTAATTAGAATAGAAACCAATGCGGGTCATGGCGCAGGAACCCCTATTTCAAAAACAATTGAGCAGTATTCTGATGTTTTTGGCTTTACACTATTTAATATGGGTTTTGAGCAACTGCCTAAGTCATTAAAAATAAAATAAAATAATTGACGACAACTCTGAAGTGTTGTTAATTGATAGTTAGTAGCTATGACATTATTTTATCAAAATTGTCACTCAATTATTACTTAAAACTGGAGACTAATTTGGAAAATTTCAGGGAGGTCCACAGGCCTATTATTGAAAACACCACTAGCATTGAAAACACATACTGATGCCCAAGGATGCCAGGGTAGGTATCCAATAAGTACCCAATAACGGGGCTTGCAAATATATCAGGTGTGTAGCCAACTACAGAAATAACGCCAACCGCAGTGCCTGTCAATACCAGCGGAACATGCCCTTCTTGCATCAGAGAAAAATATAAAGCACGAATAGCATAGGTTCCTGTGGCAACCACAATTAAAGAAAAGAAAAACACATAATTCATGTCTACTTGAACGATTCCAAGAGAAAATATTAAGGCCCCTATTAACATAATTATAAAGCCAATAATAATTAAATGAATGTAACTTTTTTTATTTGCAAACAGCGCAATTAGCAAGCATACTAATGGGCGAAGATACAATTGGAGTGATCCTATGTTAGCTGCTTCCAAATTGTCAAAATCCATAACATCAGAAGCATAGAGGGAGTAAATATCGGTTACCTTATAACCAACATAAGCAGAGATAATGATAAACATGATAAGCCATACGGACGGGATTTTTAATACGGATTTGATGTTAGGTATTAAAGAGGCGTTCTTGTTTATAACACCCTCTTGACTTGTTTCCATTAAAACAATGACAAGTATACCAGTTACAAAAACAATAAATGACAAAAATAAAATTACATATCTAAATGCATTTTTACGTTCAACCAAAGAAGCCAATTCGATGTCATTTGTTAGAAATACAGAAAAAATAAGGACTCCTAAAGTCCCCATAGAAGCGGCTACTAAACCCCTTCCGCCATCTAACAATCCGAAAGCTTCCCCTTGATTTTTTGAGCCTCCCCATACACGAGTCGCTTTTATCATGGCTCCCCAAAATAAAAATACAGTTGTAAATCCCCAATAGCCCCATAGTATTTGTAATATCAAATAGGAGGGGTAAGTGGATAACACAAGACCCCCAAAAGCAGTAAAAAAAAGAGAGATGGCAATCAATATCTTAGGTTGAAATTTATCTGAAATAACACCTCCGTACAAGTATGAAAGTATAGCAACTGTTCCATAAACGGAGAATAAACCTCCTAATTGAAGATTAGATAAATTAAATACTTCTAAAAATGTCGGCCTAAAAACCCTAGCCAATACATAGGGTAGTAAAAAAATTAATTCTCCTGAAAGTATTAAAAGGGTAATACTTAAAAAAGAACCCTTTTTAAGTTCAGGATCTTTCAATTTCATGGTTTTAATGGTTGCTTACAATATACATCAATTTAATAAGGTTTTGTTTTATAGATTTTCAATCGAGCTTCATAAAGCTTCATCAAATATGTTAGTAGGTTGTGATTATGAAATTACTATGAATCCACTTATTTGAACACAACCTCAGCTTCTTACATCTAATTATAGGTATTTGATAATGTACTCATACAACTACTAGCTATTATTCAATATTATGCTTAGATATAGATCACTTGCTCAATAATTACGCATTTTAACTAAGCTCTTCCGTGTTTACTACTGGTTGATTTAGCTCAAACACCTATACATTACTACAACAAATGTCATTAAAAGACCTTTTTTTTTCTATAAATAGTATTTTTACACCGTATATGATCAGCCCAAAAGTTGTATTGTTTTGTATGTTCGTTGTAGCACGAATAATTATAGTCAAGATGAAAATTATATTATTTTAGAGTTTGACGATGGTCTTCTAATAAATCAACCAAAATTAAACTCAAAAAGTAATTAAAAAATGACTCAAAATAAAACCATAAACATTGGTGCTCACTCAGCTCAGTTCGCAGATTTGAATGTTAAAGGCGAACAGATGAAAATTGACGGAGAGAGTTTTTATAAAATTTCCAATGTAAACGGCATGCGCCCATTTTTCATGAGCATTGTAAGCCATTCAAACCACTGGATGTTTATTTCTAGTACAGGTGCTTTGTCTGCGGGTCGAAAAGACAGTGATGCCGCTCTATTTCCTTATTATACAGACGATAAAATAACCGATTCTTTTGAAACCACTGGAAGTAAATCTATTTTTCTAGTTAAAAAAAATGAAAAAACGTTTTTATGGGAGCCTTTCTCCTTGCGACAAGCGTCGTTATACAAAATAACAAGAAACCTTTATAAGAATGCTTTTGGTAACAAAGTTATATTTGAAGAAATTAATCATGACCTTGAAATGCGTTTCACTTATGAGTGGAACTCTACAGACCGTTATGGGTTTGTCCGAAAGTCTTCGTTAGCCAATACGGGTGCTTCCGCGGTTAAGGTTCAATTTATTGATGGAATTCAAAATGTATTGCCTTACGGAATTGAAGAAGCACTTCAAAACAGTACCAGTAACCTAGTGGATGCTTACAAAAGAACCGAACTTGTAGAGGATTCCTCGTTAGCTGTTTTTGCATTGAGTGCTATTATTGTTGACAAAGCGGAGCCTAGTGAGGCTTTAAAATCTAATATCGCTTGGTCTATTGGACTTCAAAACCCTACAATTCTTTTGTCTTCTTTGCAGCTAGAAGCCTTTAGAAGAGGTCAGTCAGTAATCCATGAAACGGATGTTAAAGCCGAAAAAGGGGCCTACTTTTTACATTCGGAAATAGCTTTAGAGTCCAGTTCATCAAAAGAGTGGATGATGGTGGCAGATGTGAATCAAACGATCTCAGATGTGGTTGCAATTAAATCACAGATTCAAACGAATTCAGATTTAAAATCAACGATTTTAAATGATGTCGAACTAGGTTCCGAACAGCTTACCGAGTTAGTAGCGGCGTCTGATGGTCTTCAAAAAACCGCTGACGGACTTCGGAACGTGCGTCACTTTTCAAACACGATGTTTAACATCATGAGGGGGGGTATATTTGATGATAATTATCAAATTGAAAAAGCAGATTTCGTTCCTTACATCGAAAAGTCAAACAAAAAAGTTTACCGTCACAAAGAGGCTGTATTAAAGGCCTTACCAGCACTTTTTAAACTGGAAGATCTGAAGTCTTTGTATGAAGGCGATTCCGATAAAAACTTTAAACGTCTTTGCTGCGAATATTTACCCTTAAAATTTAGCCGTCGTCATGGGGACCCTAGTCGTCCTTGGAATAAGTTTTCTATAAACACTAGAAACGAAAATGATGGCTCCAAAATATTAGATTATCAAGGAAATTGGCGTGATATTTTCCAGAATTGGGAAGCCTTAGCACATTCCTATCCTGAGTTTATGGAAGGGATGATTCATAAGTTTTTAAACGCGACTACCTTTGACGGTTACAACCCGTACCGTGTTACTAAATATGGATTTGACTGGGAAACAATTGAGCCCGATAATCCATGGTCATATATTGGCTATTGGGGAGATCACCAAATCATTTACTTGCTTAAGTTTCTTGAATTTATGGAAGCTTATTATCCAAGCAAATTAGCAACCTATTTTTCTCAAGATTTATTTGTCTATGCAAACGTTCCTTACAAAATTAAGCCATATGAGTCCATTTTGGAAGATCCAAAAAATACCATTGATTTTGATTTTGAAAAGGAAGAAAACATACAGTTTAAAAGAGATGAGATTGGGGTTGATGGAGCCTTGTTAAGAGATACAACCGCTTTTATATACAAGGTTAATTTTGTTGAAAAAATATTGGCTACCGTACTAGCAAAAATGTCTAACTTTATTCCAGAGGGTGGTATTTGGATGAATACCCAACGCCCTGAGTGGAACGATGCAAACAATGCCCTTGTTGGAAATGGGGTGTCTATGGTTACTTTATATTACCTAAGACGTTTTTTAAAATTCTTTAACAAAGTTTTGGATCAAGACACTACAAGTCAGTTTGAAATATCCAATGAATTGTTAGAGTTTTTCAATAAAGTATCTCAAACTCTAGAAGCTCATAAACAGCTGTTAGAAGGGCGCTTTTCTGATGAAAACCGGAAGCTAGTTCTTGATGGTCTTGGGCAAGCAGCGAGTGACTACAGAACACAAATTTACGATCAAAAGTTCTCGGGTTATAAGACTGCAGTATTAAAAACATCCTTGATTGAGTTTACAAGTACAGCTTTGGATTATTTAGAGCATTCTATACGTGCCAATAAGCGTGCTGATAATTTATTTCATGCCTATAACTTAATGACCGTAAAGGACAGTAAGGCCGTATCTATTTCCTATCTGCCAGAAATGTTAGAGGGACAAGTGGCAGTGTTGAGTTCTGGTTACTTATCTACAAAAGAGAGTTTAGACGTTTTAGATAACTTAAAAAAGAGTGCATTATTTAGAGAAGATCAGTACAGCTATATTTTATATCCCAACAAAGAACTTCCTAAGTTTGTTCATAAAAACACGATTGCATCAGCAGACGTTAAATCTTCACAATTATTAACTCAACTTCTTGCAGACGGGAACACCCAATTAATCAATCAAGATGGAAATGGTGCTTACCACTTTAACGGTAGTTTTAACAATGCCGATTCCGTTCAACTAGCCTTGAGTAGCCTTTCAGATTCTTATTCAGAACTTGTGGATGCGGATTCTAAAAAGGTTCTTGATATTTTCGAAACTGTATTTGACCACAAATCGTTTACAGGAAGATCGGGTACTTTCTTTGGATATGAAGGTTTAGGGTCTATTTACTGGCATATGGTATCCAAGCTATTATTAGCTGTTTATGAAGTGACTGAAAAAGCGTTATCCGAATCTGAAGATAAGGAGCTTATAGGTCGATTGTATGATCATTATTTTGAAGTCAATGCCGGGATAGGAGTTCATAAATCTCCAGAAATCTATGGTGCGTTTCCTACCGATGCATATTCTCATACTCCTGGAGGTAAAGGCGCACAGCAGCCTGGAATGACTGGGCAAGTGAAGGAAGATGTTTTAAGTAGGTTTGGGGAGTTAGGAGTCAAAGTGCGTAATGGTGCTGTAGCGTTTAACCCAGAAATACTGCGAACGGAAGAGTTTTTAACAACGAAAGAGGTGTTTAATTACGTCAACCTAGCTAAAGAAAAGTGTCATTTAGATTTGGAAATAGACTCTCTGGCTTTTACATACTGTCAAGTGCCAGTAGTTTACCAAAAAGCATCCAATTCAGCTATTAAAGTGTTTTTAAGTGACGGAAGTGTTTCATCTTTTGAAGGGAAGTCCCTAGATGTTGAAACGAGCCAATTGCTATTTAATAGAGGTGGGCAAATAGATAAATTAGTTGTTTCTGTAGCAAAACTCTAATATGATGTGTCTAAGACCTTTTCTATCCATAGCACTAATTTTTGTTTTATGCTTTGGAGTAGAGTCTTGTAAAGATAAAAAAATGAATGTATTACCTATAAATAAGAATAAATCAGCCGCTGAGTTTCTCGGGCACTCTGAATATAGAGCCATGTCCTATGGAGGGTATCGGACCCTAACAAGAGACGATCAACCTTCTATATCTCAGATTAAAGAAGACCTTAAGATTTTATCAGCCATAGGAGTTAAAGTCATACGCACCTATAATTTACAGTTAGATCAGGCCCCTAATATTCTTAAGGCGATTCGTGCTTTAAGATCTGAGGATGCTAGTTTTGAAATGTATGTGATGCTTGGTCTTTGGATGGAATGTGAAAATGCTCGACAATCTCCTAACCACGTAGTGGAAGACATTGCAGTTAATAGCGCTGAGATTGAACGTGCCATAATCTACAGCAATCAGTACCCAGATATTGTTAAAATTATAGCTGTCGGTAATGAGGCGATGGTACATTGGCAAACGGATTATTTTGTAGCACCATCTGTGATTTTAAAGTGGGTAAACTATTTGCAGAAATTAAAAACCGAGGATAAGTTGCCCTCAGCTTTGTGGATTACAAGCTCAGATAATTTTGCATCATGGGGTGGAGGAGATGCTGCATATCATAATGAAGATTTAACCGCCTTGATCAAGGCAGTAGATTATATTTCTCTACACACGTATCCCTTTCATGACACTCATTATAATTCCAGTTTTTGGATAGAGAGTCAAAAGAATACCGAACACTTAAGCGTCAAAACGCGTATTGAATTGGCAGTTCAGAATGCGGTTGATTATGCAGTGTCTCAGTACCAATCTGTTGAAAAACATGTAGAAAGCTTAGGAGTTCAAACCCCGATTCACATAGGCGAAACGGGATGGGCTACTGAGTCAGAAGCTCTTTATGGACCTTCGGGAACTCAAGCAGCCGATGAATATAAGCAAGCTCTTTATTACCAAAAAATGTCTGACTGGAGCATAGCCAATGGGGTTAGTTGTTTTTATTTTGAAGCTTTTGATGAACCTTGGAAAGATGCGGCTCGCCCAATGGGGTCTGAAAATCATTTTGGACTTATTGATGTTGAGGGAACTCTGAAATATGCGCTTTGGGAGGCCTTTGATTCAGGGCTTTTTGAAGGACTGACACGTGATGGTAAGCCACTTAAAAAATCATTTAATGGTGAGTTTCAAAAGATATTCAACTCCATTAAATTACCAAACTAACTCTAATGAAATTAAAATTAAAATATATATTTATCTTCGGACTTTTAAGTCTTACTTACAGCTTTACAGCGTTTGAGGATAGTGAAGTAGTTTCTGTTAAAGGCAGACAATTGCGAATTAATGATACACCCTATTTTATAAAGGGAGTTTGTTTTAACCCCGTTGAAAAAGGACATACAGAAAGAGATTTTACTAATATTGATCTTGACCTTGCTCTAATGAATGAGGCGGGTATAAACACCATTCGTGTCTATAAGCCTATAGATGAAGTTTCTGTTTTGGATAAGATTGCTGCCGCAGGGATTAAAGTGATTACAAGCTTTGGTTACAACCAAGAAGGTCATTTTGATATATTAACAGGTTCTTACTTAGACTATGTTAATACCTACAAAAGCCACAAAGCAATTTTATTTTGGGAGCTTGGAAATGAATATAACTACCACCCAGAATGGTTTGACGGCGATATAACCAACTGGTATGACAGTTTACAAATCGCTGCTGATGCTATTCATCAAAATGATCCGAACCACCCTGTAGCTTCCGCACACGGGGAGCTTCCAGATAGCGCCACTTTAGCGGCATCAACTAATGTCGACTTATGGGGTTTGAATGTGTATCGTTGGGATAATCCAGAAGCGATATTTAACCAGTGGTCAGCGCTAAGTGACAAACCGATGTACCTTTCAGAGGCCGGAAGCGATAGCTATATGACTGTTGCTAATCATGAATTCACTAAGGGAGAAAATCAGCAGGCACAAGCACAATCCTTAAATAATATTTTGAGTGATGTTTTTGATAATAAAGCGATTAACTCAGGGGTTTTAGTGTTTTCTTTTACAGATGAATTATGGAAAGCAGGAAATCCAGACAAACAAGATGTTGGTGGCTGGGCTCCAGCGAGTAGCGGAGTGCCTTACGACGGGACAGCCAATGAAGAATACTGGGGGATTTTAGATGTCAATCGCCATAAGAAAGATGCATTTCATGTACTTAAAGAATTTTATAATAACCCAGAGAATTAATCAGTTTATTATGCGAAAAATAACGTCAATTTCCCTTGTTTTTTTATTAGTTGTAACTCTGTTTTTGTTTTCATTTGACTCCAAAAAAGAAATGTTGATAGAGGTCTATGAAACGTCTGCCGCAGGACACAAACTAACACAAATAAAAACCTTTTCCGAAGGGAAAATAGTTTCTGAGATTAATTTAAATCCTGAAGAAAAGCTGCAGACGATTACAGGATTTGGTGGGGCCTTTACGGAGTCTTCAGCCTATCTGTTAAATCAAATGAGTCCCGAAAAAAGGGACCAAATAATCAAAGCCTATTTTTCTAATGACGGAGCCGCCTATTCTTTAACACGAACCCACATGAATTCATGTGATTTTTCTTTGAGTAACTATTCCTATACTGCGGTGGAAGGCGATACTGAACTTGAGCACTTTTCAATAGATCATGATAAAGATGATTTGATTCCAATGATTAAGGCAGCACAAGAAGCTTCCAAAGACGGCTTCAAACTTTTTGGTTCTCCTTGGACGGCTGCACCATGGATGAAAGACAACAATTCATGGGTTGGTGGTAAATTAAAGCCAGAATATTACAATACATGGGCGTTGTTTTTCTCTAAATACGCCGATGCTTATAAGGCTGAAGGCATCGATATTTGGGGTTTTACGGTTGAAAACGAACCAATGGGTAATGGAAATAACTGGGAGAGTATGGTTTTTAGCCCTGAAGAGATGACGCTTTTTGTTCAAAAATATCTTGGGCCTACCCTGGAAGCTAAAGGACAGGAAGACTTGGTTATATTAGGCTTCGATCAAAATCGAGGCGACCTTAAGGAATGGGTGGATGTAATGTACAAAGACGAAGTAAGTTCAAAATATTATGATGGAACCGCTATCCATTGGTATGAAAGCACCTATGACTATTTTCCTGAAGAGTTACAGTATGCACATCATAAAGCGCCCAATAAACATTTAATTCAGGCCGAAGCATGTGTAGACTCTGAGGTTCCAGCTTGGAAGGATGATGCTTGGTATTGGGCTAAAGAAGCCACAGATTGGGGTTTTGATTGGCGCGAGCCAGCAAAAAAGTACCTACACCCTAAATACGCTCCTGTTAATCGCTATGCCAGAGATATAATTGGTTGTTTAAATAACTGGGTTGATGGATGGGTTGATTGGAATATGGTTCTTGACCGACAAGGAGGTCCTAATTGGTTTAAGAATTGGTGTGTCGCTCCTATCATTGTAGATCCAGAACAAGACGAAGTTTACCTTACCCCGCTCTATTATGTCATGTCTCATTTTAGCAAATTTATCAGACCAGGTGCAGTAGTTATTGGCGCAGAATCTAGTGATACAGATTTAATGGTGACAGCCTCCAAAAATCCAGATGGATCAATTGCTGTTGTGGTTTTTAATGAAGGACATTCTGAAAAGTATTTTAACTTAAATTTATTTGGTCAAACTCATTCCTTGAGTGTAAGCCCTCAAGCCTTACAAACGATAATTTTCACAAACTAAAACTATAATTATGAATTCACAAACTAATTTAGTGCACAGTAGAGTTTCCTGGGGGCAAAAGATAGCTTTTGGCTTTGGGATGCTTGCCAATCAAATGTTTCCAGCGGTAATAAGTATTTTTATTGTTGTACTGGTTCAAAATTTAGGTTTTCCAGGATGGATGTGGGGTGTTGTATCCCTTGCTCCAAGGATTTTCGATTCTATTACAGACCCAATTATGGGGTTTATATCTGATAATACCAAATCTAAATGGGGTAGACGGCGACAGTATGTATTGATTGGAGCTCTTATTATGGGCGTCTCATTTATTATTATGTGGCAGTTGTTTTTAGATAATGGGGTGGATTATAATTTTGTATATTTTTTAATGTGGTCTCTTGTGTTTTATTTAGGCCTCACCATTTTTGGAGTTCCTTATGTAGCGATGGGCTATGAAATGAGTGATGATTTTCATGAGC
>OJHD01000111.1_pt1 | contig 17211 bp, 15 predicted proteins | sample 1594981 | NCBI WGS metagenome assembly OJHD01 (sample SAMN05416720, study PRJEB24817) | seawater metagenome | isolation source: Sea water | place: Canada:Atlantic | collected 2013-07 | reverse complement strand
GCTGAGCTCAACCAATGTCGACAAGTACACTCGAGGTCTCTGATTTGTTCTGGTGTCTGTGGCATTCTTGCCAGCCGCCCCTACTGACAGTGCTCTTACCACCACAACAAGTAGCAATGTGATATCGCCATTTGAAAAACGTGGCACTGGCCATGACATGACTCACCCGCTCATCCACGTGCAGCCATAAGCATCTTAGATGTGGCCATCGTATAACTAGCGTTGTGACTGTTTCTGCTATGTCGCATTCGCTCATAAGTGAAACTTCCTAGGTCAATATGTATCATAAGTCTCTATCACAACCTACTGTCATCACTGCACATAGCTAGCAGATTTTGGCCATGCCGCATTAAGACAGATGAGACTGTCTCAGTATCAATCCCTGTGCACAATCCGTGTAGCAAATGACACTAGGTCGAAGAGATGATTATGGTAGCATTATCTACCCACACCAATGTTCACTCTCAGCAGTATGACTCACCTGTATGTTTTTGTTTAGTTTTACGCAAGGACCTAATGAGGTTTGTGCTTCCTACATGAGACCGCAGCTCGTTTAACGGCGCTGTCCGTAGAAGTCCTGCCACGCTTAAGCAGAGACACAGACTGTAGCCATTGGGCCCAACAAAGACAAGAAGCCTTGGTTGGATCAGCAGCCGCCCTCACGTCCACGACTCACTCATTAGAACTCCGAGCACGCGAACCTCGCTCTCTGGCCTCCACCTCCACGATGCCTGGTATCAACCGCGGTCGCTGCGAGCGTGTTGCCGTCCGCGACGGGTCGGGTTCCGGAACACCAGGTCGAATGCGCAGGTTTCGAACGACCGGAGTCAATCTCCTAGCTCTCGGGACACCTCGCAGAAGTTGTCCATGTAAGTCTTCGGCTGTCTCTCGCCTCCCGACTGTTGCACTCTCGCCGCGTGGCTCCATGATGGGCACCAGCATGGGGTCACCCTCTTCATGCGTGTCGTCCACGACGGCTGCCTGCTCGTGTCCATCTTGTTGTTGCGGTGCATCGCTGGCAGGGGTGACATGGTCGACCACCCATCGCTTCACAACGTCTGCCCTTGCAAAGGAGCAGCCAATGAAATGTTGTATCTCCTGGGAGCCAGGAGGTTGAGGTGACAAATCAGCACCTTCGACGACACGGCGCAGGTTGCTACCCAACTCGGCGACATCTGTCGAAACGCCACACTTTCGCAGAGCGGCTGCCCACTGGCCGTTCACCAACACTTGTCGCACAGCCTCTGTACAGCATAACATATGTTCTCGCATCGTGAGATTTCCTGAGGGACGTCGAATTCTCTCCCTCAGAAGAGCATGACGGGCGTGCCGTTTGAGCTCCACGAATGTATACGCGTCCAAGGCTTGCAGCAACCAGGTCATGCGGCCTGGGATCAGGATGATCACTATACCCAAACGTTTGGCATGACGTAGAACCCGGGGATTCGTATGCGCCATGGATGCATCCCAAAGCAACACAATTCTGCAGGTTGGTCTGACCGCTCGAATGCATCTTCGCAGGCGCGTCAAGAAGCAAATAGCTCCGGGTATAGACAGAAAGCCAGAGGTCCCATGCCATGCCTCCAAGGGAGCGCCAGCTTCCACAAACACGTCTCGCAAAGGCCGTGCAGGTTGTTGTTCCTCTTTTCCTCGTGGCAGAAAGATCTGAGGCAGATGTCTTTGCAACTCATCGTCGTTAGCAGCACAAGCTATCAAGGAGCATCGAGGTATGCCGCGTCTTCTTGCATTGTTTTGGTTATTCAACTCTCTTTGTCGCTTGCGGCTCACAACAATTCCTTTGTGCTGGTCCTTGATATTTGCCATCATGGTTTCATCCATGTTGACCACAACCGTCTCTTGCTCTTGCAAGGCCACATTGAGTACCCATCGCACCCATCGGATGTAGGTTGTGGCCCTCGTCCTTATTTCCTCCGCATTCAAAGAACGCGTATCCGGCAAGCGGCCCCACTCCAGGTTCCAGCGGTTGCGAAAGCTACGTCTCCATGCAACTTGCTTTTCGACATCGGTTGCCATGGTTTCCAACCATCGAGTCGTTGTCACTGATCTCGGCCGAAACCTCCATTTCCGTATCAAACTGGCCACGACGAATCTAGGACTCATGCTTAACCCCTTAGCATTTTGTTCCTCAATCTCTTCTGCGACCAAGGATTCCACGAGAAAGGTGTCGGCCTCCTGACGACGACAGTCATCAAAGGATGCCAGTGCTGCGACCACTGCCGGATGTTGCCCATATTGATGGTACCACATCTGCACTTGCACTGCGGTGATCACACTCGGCCATAAGCCATCATGTCGACGGCGCCTGTCTTGTCGTCGTTGAGCCCACTTGCAGGCCAAAGCTGCATCTTGGCACAAAGAAAAATGATCACTGTCGTCAGTTTTACTTCGGTAGTTGGTTCTAGAATGGCAGCCCGCCCGGGTGCCCATGTGCGACTGCTTCGCCGAAGGGCGCGCAGGTCAGCCTTTAACCCTCGCAGAAGATCTTGAGCTGACATATTTGTCTTGACTAACACACACAAAGAGAACACCTTCACACTGCATGTGGCATCACAAAAGTTCGCGCAATAGCTGATGTTATCTGGAAAGTTGTTTTGGGAGACCTCAGCTCACAAGGGCGAAGTCATGGTTTATGATGACTCGTGTCAATCGCTAAATCACTGAGAAGCTCATGCGTGTACATGACTTGTGTTTTCGGACTGGGTGGATATTGTGAAGATCACATTGACGTGCAACAGCTTTGCTATGTGACTTCATATCGTATCCCATGGCTACAAGCAACGTGTTGCTCCTGTTAGTTCACACGCCCACGTGCAGGCAGCAGGCCATGATGGCCTCCAGCGCTGGTGTCATGATGCTCATGACCAATGCCTTACCATGCAAGAGTCATCTGATCGAGGTGTGTCCGAGTTTAGGCATACTACACCAGCCTGATGTGGGTGATCATAAGATCTCAAACAGGAGCAACATCCTAGGCCTATGTGGAGGAGCCCATTAGCTCACACGGCATGTTGCCACAATCTCCACAGTGATTGCTGACAAGGTTACATGAAGCAGACTGGTGCATGAGTGGTCAAAGCTTTTACCTTGCTTGGCAAATGTGGTGTGAGGTTTCTGCAAAACAAGCAACAGCAACGAAGCCTAGAAACACGACGCTGAAACCAGGTGCCTGCCCACTGACAAAGTGGTTGTGCATGGCATTCTGCATCGTCAACGTGCTCATCTGCATCACGTTCTTCTGGTCGGTATCGCCTGGCATTGGTTGAGTCAAAGTCACTGCTTACATCAACCAACATGCACGCAACTGACCTGCACTCCTGGCATATGCTACGCAGGCGCGACATCTCAGATTGAGCATGGGCCTGTTGATTTGCGTGTCCTTGAATGCTTGGGCCAGGAAACTGGTGACACGCATCTGGTTTGTCATCATCTTGCCTGGCTACTCCTGGTCGCTATCTACACACGTTACTCTTGACACTCGCCAGCCATGAAATTAGGATGCGTGAGATCTTCACGATGTCAAGCAAAAGCAACTAATTGCATCCATGTCCGACACCTCCGAACGAAACTGGCATTTCATGACAACTGTAGTCTGCAATCAATTCATGACATACCACATCTCAAGCAAGCACAGGGCCACACCTCTGCAGTCCCAGAGCATGTTGAAGAATATTTTTTTCGGCTAGGATTCCTGTTGCACGTGTCCGCTCCTCATGCACAGCCGGTCGCCTGAACATCCGGCGCCCAAGCCGATGCCTTTACTCACATGCGCGCACATGTTCCTGTTGCAATTGTCGTTTTGCTGTTGGATCAGTGCACAACCACATTGTCCTGCTCATCCTGTGTTTCCTGATACTAGCATGTGCATGAATGATGTTGGATGTGCGTGCTGTAATTCTGTCTTCTGCATTACATAGACCACAGCGCGCGAGGGCGTGGTCAGCCTTAGTATAACTGTACATCTCTAAAAAAATCAATCATCTCGCGCCGGTCCCGAAATGCCTTCTCTCCGAGCCTGTTCCCATTTCTCGGCACTGCGCTGCTGCACCACCTCCCAGGGTTCAGTGGTGGAGATCTCCATGGTAGTGGCTATCTCTGGCTCCACGTTCATCCACACATCCTTGGACCCCTCGACGAGGTCTGCCGCGGACACGACATGGAACAGAATGGCGCCAATCGTTGACACGTCGCTATAGGTCACATATTGAGTGGCCCGACCAGCTTTCTTAGCAACGTGTTTTCGCTGCTCGTGTGGGTGCTGACAATAGCAGACCTCCAAGATAGGACCCCAGTAATATCCGGTGCGCTGCAGCGGGGAGTACAACATATACGTGGAGCACAAATCCATAGCATCCTGGCCCATAATATAAATCCCCGTGATGGCGTTGCTCTGGCCTTCGTTTATCGCACTCCACCCCGACTGCAATCCATGGACCACTGTGCGAGCCAAATTGCTCATGGAAGTACCATGGTACCCCTTGCAACTAAATTGGCTCGCCAACGGGTGTCCGGCCGGCCGACGCAGGTTGGCTCGAATCCACGTGCCTTCCGGCAGGCCGTCAGCAGGAGTTGGCACAATCTCCATTCCGGTCACCAAAGCCGCCATGGCAGGTCGTGCGGCTATCCACTCGCAGATGGCACGAACCTCCTCGTCGACTCGCACGGGAGGGTTGAGTCCCAGAAGACCTCCAGCGGACAAAAAATCTTCCATGCTGCTCCATTTGCCTCGTTGAACGCTCATGGTCGATGGATGCGGGCCTTGGATTCGATTCCTGAAGGCAGTCGTCCGTCCACGAACAGCATTCCAAGGCCAGTATCCGTGATCTACGGGCCTGAACGACTCTCGGACAGAGTCTCTCCATGGCCAAGGAAGAGTTCCGTACTGCGAAGCACGAGTCACGCCGCGGAAAAGACCTCTTTCGTAGTCCTCGTACGTGGCGGCTGGCAATCGCTCCGTGTGTGCGCTTGGACGAGGTTCCGCAGGCATACTGCGGGCAGATGATGGCTCAGAGAGCCACCTCATGGTGGCTGTTATTACAGGAGCGCTGACCGCTGGCACCGAGTGCAAGGCAGTTGAAGTACTTGAGCTGGATGCCGACCGCATTGACGTCTCAGGCCACAGAGAAAAAATGGGTGGCAGAGACGCGATGGGTTCCTTCGTCTCGGGCTCTGGTGCTGACGGCTCCGCTGGTGGCGGCAAAGTTGGCTCTTTCTGCACGCATGGGTCGGGCTCTGGCCCATCCTCATCGTCGGACGAGTGAGGCGACACGACCTCAGGGACCTGATCCAAAGGAAAGCGCATGGCCAACATACCCGTTACACGCTCCAGCATGTGCGCAGGCACATTCTCCAGGAAGGGAGCTTGGATGAAGTTGTGTTCTCCTCGGACATATAGCTTCATCTCTGCCTGGACGAACCTGAGCAAAAAACGGCGTTTTGAACTCCAAGTGAAGCAGCTCACGCTGCGCCAAGAAGTTTCCGACTCTTGCTCAACCCAACTCACAGCAGCATTGAGACTCCACTGCAGGTTTTGCTCAATGCCTCGAACTGTCCGGCAGCGCTTAGAGCGATGACCTGATTTGGCACCACGTCGTCTCGTCCTGCGATCATGTTCAGGGCAATCGCAACAGGTTCCGCACAAAGGGGCCATATTATACACGCATCGTGTTCCAGCGTCTCTGCCGCAGCCATGAGCACATTTGATCTTCGGAGGCATGTGCAAGAAAAGGCGTCTTGGGAAGCGGTGACGTGGAGCAAAGCGAGCCCAAATTCTATGTCATGTGATCTTGCTGCACTGTACCCTACATTTCCTGCATCACCCCATCACAGACCACAGCACCAAGGGGCGTGGTCCAGGAGAGGAAGCAAGATCACACAATGTCATGAACCGTGGACGTATGTCAACAACGCAAGGTGACTCACTCTTGCATGGTCTGAAGGCTCTACAGACGACGTCAGGCTTTCCTGCGGGAGCCATGTTGCACAAACAAGTTATGCATGTTTCACTTCGGCTCCAGTACACAAACAAACCAGAGTTCATGTATTAAATGATTGCAAGTCCTGACACTGACAAGTATGTGCAACTGTATTACTTTCATCATGGCCTGCCTTGCATGGAACCACCCACCAACCTTGCCAAAATGATGTGTGCAACCTTGAAACTGTTCTAGCGCACTGCGTTTTAAGGTGGATTGGTGAACAAGTTTGCAATTGTACCAGCGCTGCGGACACTGACAAGAACGTCTCACGATAAAGCATACATCAACATTCACAAAACATTCTCCAACTGCCACGGAAGGAGCAACTAGGAGAATTGCTGCCAGTGCGGTCCTGCAGTTTTGTCCCACAGATGCACCTGGGCGTTGCAGTTCTCGGTTCTTGGAGGAACTTTATCAGAGCCGTGACCGTGGTGGCCTTGACGGGCGCTTGGTCACATAGACCGTACGACAACAACACAAGAGCAAAATGATGCAACTGAGAACGTTGACGCACTGCTGCCATCCTTATGACATGTGTGTGATGGCACGCGGAGCGGCCCATCATGATTTCATCAGCATGCCACGGATGATGGTCTCAGTTTGGAGAGTGAGATGTTCTGCAAGTGACGGGAGTCAGTTGTTCTGTCGCAGAACAACATGTTACAACAATTCCTTTGCTGTAAACAAAACAGCTTGTAACCAAATTCCACATGAACACTGCAGGCATGCACAATTCATCATTGATTGAGTTGCTGTTCACTAGAAGTTGGATCGAACAGCAGCCACTACAAGGCAAGTGCCTATACATGTGGTCCACTCATCTGCCAAGATGTCCATGCCTGCGTTCCTGAACTCAAAGTTAGGAACCACAACTCACGCGGAGGTACACTGCAGCTTGGTGTCAACATGTCAAAACTCAAGCTTAGCCCAGCTGTTTTGAATCATTTGTGGCCGTTGTGACAGAGCTGACGCTATCGATTTGTCAATGTTGCAATAATGTCTAATTGATGAACAGGTACGCTGTTTCTCCTGCTGAGAGCACGTCTCATGATTATTATGCTGTTCAGGTGTGATTGCAAGGCTGTGCCACGTTTGAGAGCAAGTCCAGCGACTGACATCATGCATGACACGAAGATCTCTCTCTCTCTCTCTCTCTCTATCTCTCTTTGATTAACTATGCGTAGACCACTGCTCAAGGAGGCGTGGTCGGAAGCACTGTCATTAATTTCCGCGTGTTGCCATGCCTGTGTCAGAAAAACGGAAGACCTCATTGTGCAGAGTGTTGGAGTAATGCTTAAACAGTAAACTTCCAATCAGTGTGACGTATATGCATGCTGTATGCGTGCAACCCACACAACTCATCTGACATTGAGTACACGCTCCTCACCATGTACACAAGCTTGCGCCTGACTGTGTCACAAAGCTGTGAAGAAAACAAATCTTCTCTTCACCATTTGGTGTGGACAGAGAACCAGCCATGTGCTGCAATGGAAATGTGTAGGGCGTGTTTCGCTACTTATTGGGATTTGTAGGGTTAAGCTCGCTGCTTGCGTCAACTCACCAATCTCATCATGTAAATTACGGACGCCGGACACACTGCAAAAACATGCTGATTCAACATCTTGCTATTCTGACAGGTTGACCTGCATGTCCCCAGCAGGCGCACTCAGCCTAATCTCGGCAGCTGTAAAGTTGAACTGATCGCAGAGCTCCCAAGCTGATGCGGGTTGTACTCCCTCCCACCTACTGCGTGCAAGCGATGATCTGCACGCATTCCCCAGATATACGTGCATACTTTGTGGGTCATAGCTCCATGGATGCATGCTGTCGCTGTCTGTGCCTAGTTTGCAAACTCAAACAGACCTCTGCGCCATGGCGTGGTCAATAAAAACCAGATGCCTACCTAACACCGTCTCCTCCCATGAACAAAAAAACGACATTGACGCTGTAAAGTCTAATGCCGGAGCTGTCACAAACACCGCAACAGCCAAATTGACGACAAGGCTGTAGTGACACTACGGCACCCATCCACGACGACGCAGTGGACGCAAGAAGATACTAGCCAAGTCCTCGCTGCCCACTGCATAATGCTGGTGGCGATCCCATTTCTCACGTGTATGTGGCAAACACGAGTCGAGCTGCTGTCGCTCCTTGTGACGTTGCACTCTTGCAGGGTTCAATGCTGTCTCAGACAGCGGTTGGCAAGTCTCTAGAGCTGAAAGCAACTGCTCGGCGCGAGCGCTGGACAGAAGCTCAGCGAGATCGGTGCTGGTCCTGTGTTGCCTGATCATGATCAAGCCTAGGCGTGTCAACGCTTTCTTTGTCTCGCACAACGCCATGGCTGCATCCCCCGGGCGAACAATGACATCTTTGCAACTGGGAGAACATTTCATGATCTCCATAGTTTCCTGAATTGACATCACGGATGACAACATGGACACCCCAAAACTCATCGACCCTGCCACCGTGTGCTCTGCACGCAACCGCAAGCCCGTGACCAGCCGCAGGGTGCGCAGTGTGCCGTAAGCATGGTAGACCCCCATGTAAGGCAAGGAGCATAGACGACCGACGGCCGTGCGTGTATCCTTCACAGAGGGAGCGGTCAGATAGTTTACCACTTGCGTGAGTTCGTGTCGCTGCCAATCGCGCACCATGAATGATGCATTCAGCGCTGCGGGTCCCAGCCAGAAAGCAGATCGGCTTCCGCATACAGCGTGCCGCCAACGGGCCCAGCTGATGCTGCTCCACGCAGCCTGCATATCGCCCATGCCTTGCCTTCGACTTCGCTTGTATGCCAGCAGCATGGCTTTGGACAGACGAGAATCTCGCAGAGGTCTGTCGAATAACATAAGCAAGCACACGCAGCGCAAGGAAGCACCGTTCTCTTGCAAAGCAGACGCAAGACGCAGTTGCCGGCGAACGTCGCTGCAACATTCCAACACAACCTTGGCGATGATTCGCAAACGTAGAAACACGGACACAAACTTGCCCAACGCTTCCCGAGACGAAGCACGGTCTCTTCGATGATGCTGGGCGACACTCTTGCTCGTGACGTCCTTGCTGCGCAAGGGGCCTGGTCTTTTCTTTAATGGTGCTCCTGGCAGGCCGAGCTTACGCTCTCGGAAAGCGAGGACGCGAGACGTGGATGACTTCATTATGGGGATAATGTGTCCTACTTCCCTCTGGAGCCCTCACCAAGCGAGCAAGAGGGCATTGGGTCATAATCTCACGTTAGCCATGTGAAACACACATGCAACTTTACAGAAAGACATGATGATGCACGTGACAAGTCGATATCATAGACCACAGCTACGCTGGCGTGGTCAATAGCACCAACACAAATATAATTAGCATACAAACTGCTAGAGCTGACTTCTAAAAACTGGCATGAGCTCGTGCCATAAAAAAACGCACACGTAGAACTTTCAAGTAGCAGGCTCGAAAACATGACGCCGTGACAAGCCTCAATGACTATCCCCATGCTGCCATAGCAATTAGTCTAGGTATCTTCACCACACACCCAGGTGCCAACCAGCTGGCCAAACCGTCACGGGTGTTGGATCTGACATATCACATTTTCACTTTGTCTGTATGGTGTGAGGGGAGTCTTGCTGGCACGTCAGTATGTGAATTTGGGATGGAACGGGCCACAAAAGATCAAGCAGCGCACCCAAAGGACTATACACTCACATTGTGATAGCAAACAGTTTGATGACTCTTGTTGGTTCATGCCTTGATGTGGGAGATCCGGTGTAGAATTCGGCAAATCTTCGATAGAAAGCGGGGATCCTGGCCACAAATTCGGTTTGTCTGTATATAAAACGACGCAATGAGCGCTTCTAATTTATGTTGGGCTGATACCAGGTATCGAAACCATTCTATATAAAAGCGAAACGATGTGCAGCTTTCATTTGGCATTGCAACACCTGTCACGTTGTGTTCTAGCTGCTGCGCTTATGCTCATGGCTACTGCTTCAATCAGAGCTTATGTGGCACATGTGAAAAGAAGGCTTCATATCGTTTCGATTGGATTCTGGGTGGTCCCAGCCCACGCAAGATGGCAACCAAACAAAATGTAGCCCTCTGGGCGCACTTCAACACAGCAAGTCCATGCGAGTATACAAGCCCATGGGAGAGTACCAAAAAAACAAGCACGTGTTGCTGTTTGTCTGGAGTCTCTGTCAGCCACTAGGTTCCAATCCATGTCAATATCTTGCACGCGACTAACTAAGTTGTTGGAGCTACCGCAATCGCGCATTAATGTTAGCTCAGCAAGGTGCCCAAGCGCATCACCTGCTTATACGCAATGAGCGTGTATATGCAACAACAAGGATCCAGATACTGGCGGTGCTGTGTCCCACCCTGTTGAAAACGGATGGAAACACAAGTAGCAAGCCGTGTGCATGTGCATTCACATCAGAGCACAACCTCGGGATAAAAAAGTCATCTGAAGCTTGGAATGGTTCTCCCCGAAAAAATAGCCCACCCATGCCATGGCTCTCCACTTGGTTACAGCTACAGCATTGTATGACCAAGCAACCACTTACACACCCACACACTCTCCATCAGTCACATCGACTGAGCGCGCACTGCACCTCATGCCAGCGAGTCACCTGTACTCCACTTGGCAAGAACACTGAGCCTGTGCCGACAAAACGCAAATGCGAGACTGTAGCCCTAATTTTGGCACTCCCTTTTCTGAGGCGACCACTTCACCGTGCAGTTCCTGTTGTCTCTGCCAGACTAGTCTGCAAGCACATGCATTTCAAAAGAGAGCCCCAACCCCAGACAACAGCACTCGAAAGGCGTTGTCGATTATTCGTTATAATGTTTTCATAGGCACACACAATCTCTTTTGCATATGAGCACAGAAGAGAATCAACTTATGTAGGATTGCAAGCAAGCAACTGCACCACATTGCAACATCAAATCGGAACACGGTACGTATCCAAACAATACGGGCCCAATGAAGACAACAAGAGCTCGCCAAACACAGATATCAAAAAACATGTCACCGCGTGGCTATAGTCACTATAATCACCCTGCCACCGAGGTTCTTTTCATCACGCCAGCGGACGGCAGCTTGCAGAGCTCAAACAGGATTAATACACGGCATCCAAAACATCGTGCGTGTCCTGGATGCGAACCTTGCGCACGTTGTTGTGCATGCCGGCAGCTCTGTCCGCACGGACCTGCTCCAGATGGCCTGGTCGAGTATCCACTCGATACCGATGTCCGCCGCTCTCGACAACCACGGTCTCTCCTGCAGCGTACGCTGTTCGCAAGCGTTTCTGCACGTCAGCGTCGTACGAAATCCACTTCGTGCTCTTGCCGCCCCAAACTTGAAATTCCGCACGGTCGGCCGGTATGACCAGCCACTGAAAGGCAGCAACAGCAACTGTACTGGAGCTGGCAGCGGAGTTGTATGCTGCCCCTCCAGTTGCTGGTGGTGGGGGAGGCGGTGGCACTGTGTCTACGCCAAGCCAATTCCATGTCCTGGGCATCTTATTCGACGAAGAGGAAGCCATGGTGTTATGATAGCCCATGATGGCGAGGCTTGTGTCCATTATAGACTTTTCGGCTCCCAGCGTGGGTTGCGGAGGACCTTCCAAGTCTTGAGGCACAACTCCATTTGCCTTGCCTCGAATCAACAACTCCATCATGGCGTGCCAGGCTGCCTGGGCACTGTGAGGTCGATCACTCAAGATGTCGGAACTCATGGCCTTATCATAACGATGCATAGCATCTCGATAATCACCGTGATTGGCTTCCAGAACGCACCAGGGGCATGCCACGCCAGGACACCAGACACCTCCAGACATTGAGACTCTTTGGCCAGTCTCCTCGGTCTGAGCCAAGCTGGTCCTCGACCGACAAATCTGACCCACGGAGGCCTTCGAACACCTGATCTCTCTGCAGCAATTAACATGGACACCAAAAAACAAACCAAACCTTTGATTATGAAAATCATTACAATCGCTGGCCACACACATGGACGTGACTCAGACATGTGATTGCAAACAACCGCCTAAATCCCAGACAAGGGGGGTTGTTTCCTGACCCTAAAAGGGAGGCTGTTACACAGCCTCAGAAAAGCAGACCCTGAATGGGTGCAGTTTTGAGGTCGGAATTTGGACCCAACGAGAACTGCAGCGACAGTCCTTGCAGGTTTCGTTGGGGCCAGATTTGGGGGCAAGTTTTGACACCCAAACTGGGGGGCACACGCCAACCTCAGCCTGGGAGGTAGCAATGGAACCAAAATCATATGATTGCCCTATCTGGTCGCTACGAAGAAGAATCAACCTAACAAGCACAGGTAAAACGCTGCGATTTCATAAACGAACATCCTTGACCAATCACCAGCTACACGAGCATCCGACAAGCTCATCTGCTTCACCCCAGGAGCATACTCTCGCTCTGCATCAGGGATAACTGCTGTGTTCTGCCCCAGAAGTCATGACGAACTTGTTTCTGCTGCAGCAAACAACAAAGCAAAATAAAACACCACTGGAACACCTGCACACGTGGTCTCAACCTGCAGCCAGTGCCTGACGATGCCTACTATCCTGGTTGCTTGTCAAGGTGCGCATATGAAGATGTAATGTTGTTTTCGCTTCCACATGGCATCAACACGTAAAACGTTGCATAGTCTGCTCAGATGATTGCGGCTTCCAGTGGATACGTAAAACATGCGAGGTGATCACCATGAAATGCACAATGCCATGAAACCGAGACTGCAGAACAATGTCAATCTGTCAACACGCTGGCGGAAGGCACTTTGACTAAAAGCAAGAGAGCCAACCTGACAATGCACTCATTCATCTAGTGGTAATGATGAAAGACGAAACGATCCGAAGCTCTCATATTACTGCCAAAGTCAAGTGTGCACGCCACTGACGCGAGAACTTTCTGCAACATAGTCACGCGAACGAACACACCATGCAATGAAACAACGCTGCAATGCTTTGATGACCTGAGACATGTTCCTAGTGGGACGTTACAGACACATGATGACGGTCACAGCAGTTCAACGGGCGCTTTCAGAGAAAGGAGTCAGGCACAAAGAGGGAACAATATCTAGTTGCACTTGCGTTACATTTTTCCAAACCAGACCTCAGCACCTTGGTCGGGCGAGATCACCTCAGAAACTCTGCATGGGCAAAAATGATCCAAAACCTGAAAACCATTGTTGGGGACTCTATTTGCTTGCGTCAATTTACCAACACATGTTTTGCTAGCCTGACCATGACGCAGAGCTGGTGGCGTTCACCAACGGAGACATAGAAATAAACACACGACCTCCGAAGCCAACTCTCCCAAGAGCCACTACAAATCTTACAACAACTCACGCTTCAATGGAAGGCAGAGCTGGAAAGACAAATGGAGCCATCTGACAACGTGCATGCGCGCCCATGACCCCTGTTGGGCCCCACCGCTCCCACACAAAAAAAGAGCACACGCCCAGCAATGGTTACAACCACGGGGATGCAATCGTTTAACCCCCGAAATCCCTGCTTACCATAAACCACCATGGGGTCTTGGCCTACCTTAGGACAACCTATCTGCTTTGAAATCCTGTGATACATTCCTGACCTCAGGCCGGCGTCATGACCATCCCTCAGAGTTCAAGACCGAAAATCTCAACCCCAGAAGCTCTTCCGAAACCCATCAGCACCAGGTGATAATGGAATCCCTTCAAACGCACCTGCTTGCCAGCATCAGTCCACAGCACAGACACTGATGCATCCGCAGAGGCAGAGAATCCACTCTGGCGGTGAACGTGGGCTGGGGAAGTCATGGTGAGCGAAGCGATTCTCAAAGGACCTTCCTCATCACTTGGGACAGACATCACCTCATGAGATGAGTGCAAAAACACTGACACATGACTGGGGTAGACTACATCGTCTAACGGATCCAAACTGGGGACCACATCTGTCAATAAATGTGATGTAAGCTGCAGGTCGTCTTGCTTATCCAAGAAAGGGGAATAGAGTACTGATTAAAACATTTGCTATCCTTGCGAACACAGCCCACGGTCATTACCTCTCGTGAGTATTGCATGGAACCTGAGAAACGCAACACAGCTTTCTGCACCAACGTTTGGCTTGCAACTCCAGAAACAGTGACAGTAGACCACAAAGGTTGACATTCATGACGCTTGATGACACATGCATAACTCATCCACCTTTTAGCACGCCGGCGAGCCAGAGTCAGCATCATGACGGAAAGATCGCAACAGATCCCAGCCAGAAGAGGTCGCCGCGGCGACACTAGCAATTCAGGTCCGCAAACTCTCTGCATACAAAGGAAGCTATCTGTGACGATACTGAGATTTCATGATGCGCTGGCTTGTATCATCTGGTGTGTCACATGCATAGACAAGCTCTTGATCAACGTGCTCGGTGCACAAATGCTACTCCTATCAAATACATGCTTCTTTGGGGTATCGGCCTCACTGGACCTGTGTCAATTGCTACTTCCATACATGCAAGGACAGACCACGGCTCCAATGGGCGTTGTCTAGACACTTATTACATGTGAGAGAATGCCGGACAGCGCAGCATTTGACATGCCACATTTTATAAAAACCACCCCGAGCTCACTGCATGCGGTCAAGATGAAGAGGCTGAGGTATCTGGGATGGGTCCTTGTGTGATCCTGGGGACAGGTTGGTCCGGCACAAAGCAGCGTCGGATTGGCCGGAAGCTGCCCCACCCTGCTGCACAGCTTGTCCTGCGCTGGACCATGTCCACAAAATATATGTCGTAGGTCTGTGTCTGGCCCGGCTGGTACGACATGCTCGGCACGCGAGCTTGCCACAACTCTTCAATGACAGCCTGGTACTTGGGAGCATAGGCCGCCCAATGAAGCACGTTCTCGGGATCGTCACTGCCTGTTCCAAGACACACCTGCCATTCCACTATGAACCCAAGAGGAGCAGCTCCGCCACGCACATCGTGTTCAACCGGAACCACGGAAGTTATGGCCATGGCAAAAAGAGCCACAAGCACCACTCTCACGGTAAGGTTTGCAAAGCCTTGTTTTTGATCCAACCACATGAACATACGCAAACAGACATATCCATACATTGGCATCATGCCAGAAACCAATGCAAGCAATGACGTGCTAGAATGGACCTCAGCACCTGGCCTGGGCGAGGTCATGGCAGTGATTTGCAGATGAACAAGCCTGTGTACCACATGGTTGGACACTATAAATAGACTCTGAAGCTGGGGCGCTGTGTGCCTGATATGCGTGTTCCTGAGAGTCCCGCAACCATCTCATGCCATGCTTTATCTGAATTCATGCATGCAAATTGCATATTGTTAAGAAGAAACCTAAACGTGAAACGATCTGAAGCCTTCAATGTGCACATTAATCGGCAACAACACAATGAGTACAAGTGACCGATGGAAGCATGCTTTGAGACTGAACACACAAACATGATCATGCACGCATGCAACAGACAACATGCCTTACATGCAAATAAACAAACTCGCTGAGAACACACAAATATGCAACCTGCGCTGTCCATGTCCGTGCTTACCAACAATTATCATACAAGCTTCACTGTCACAAGCGTCATTGACCGATGGCATTGCATTACGCCGCCTGAGCTGTAACCGGTCGATGAGCAACACAAAGTTTGCTTTCACCGCAGCACCTGGCATTGGCAGAGCTTAAACAGTACAAAGCAAGAAAACACATAATGGAAACGGCTATAACAGCAAGAACGAACAAATGCAATGCCACGCCTGGGTCATGCTCGTGTACACGTGAACTCTTGTGTTTTTATGTCAATGATATTGGGGATCTATGGTGTCACAAATGTTCGGACTCGAAAGGATGTGCCAACATCTAGGCAGCAATCTGATTGCCACTCTAAGGATTGATTTCTGCATGTGCACGAAGCTGCGATACCCAGCAGACCCAATAAAATGTAGAACACCATATTCATCGACGTTGACTCCGAGTCCAACAAAGAAGTTACCATGGCTGCTGCAAGAAACTCAAACCAACACATCAATGAACACCACTGTATACTCGACAGAATGACTGATAGTACAAAAAACAACAGACAACAATAATAATACAATAAATGCGATGCGTGCAGTTCAAGATGCTCAATGATCCACGAAAGAAGTAATGATAAATCTTGAGTTGCGGAAACACTATTAAAGTAGACGTGTGTTGCTCCCGAACCTGTCCTCAGACACGGCTACATGAGTCATGCTCAGAGACACGCAATTGTAGCAAAACACACCAGCATGAAAGTAATTGCCTGACTCTCCTGAGGTACAGTAGATGTTCAACAGCTTCCACGAATAACAAGCCCACATGACTCCAAACACACCTCTCACCTTGTTCATACTCTCAAGATGGAAAGCATGACAGACTGAAGGCTCAGGATACATATATGCATGGGATAGGATCCCAAGGCATGCCAGCCAGATCATGATGTGGAACAATAACTTGACAGACCCGCAAACATCCCAAATTAAAGACAATTCCTGACCTGCTCCACAAAGCCCACCACTGCGGAAGACACGAAACTCGAGTCTGGCCAAGGAGGGGAATGTAAACACAAATCCTAGAGCTATTGCGGGGGCCAGGACCGACACACACTACGTGACATTGTTTTGTGATTATCCCCTAGACTCTCCAGTCACCTCCCAGTCAGTTGGCATGCACAGTAATACAGCACACGGTTCCGCAAGAAATCAAGTCTTGAGAGTGTGTACAAACTCACTGCCTTTGGGTTGTTAGGTCTGGCTCTTGAATACTCTTTGGTCGAAATGCGAGCGACCAGCCGCAAGAACCAAAAGAATATTTACAACCACACGCAGCTCTCAAGCACACCCAGCTATGACCATACAAATACACATGGTTAGGCTAGCAATACATGTGATCTACAGCGCGGCGTGCAAGCACACAAGCCAGCTCCGGCTGACATCAACTTGGTGTCGCTGGTACACAAGAATGGACTAGAGCAGATGAGGCCATGACACCAAGAACGGGCTGTCGCCATGAGGAGTTTTTCTGTCTCTGCAATTTCCCAAGCTGACTGCAGTGGCCCGCAAGCCCGGCTAAGACCACAACATAACTAGAAGCTCGAGAAAACCTTTGAATTCGATTGTGCCGTCATTGATATGTGGCACCCCAAGGACTGTCTCTTATACACATCTCCGAGCCCACGAGACTAAGGCGAATCTCG